>Ga0308166_1001052_pt1 | contig 31519 bp, 39 predicted proteins | sample PhyCR2_2_FD_202137 | JGI IMG/M metagenome (GOLD analysis project Ga0308166, IMG submission 202137) | Phyllosphere microbial communities from UC Gill Tract Community Farm, Albany, California, United States - DLSLCC.R2 | ecosystem: Host-associated > Plants > Phyllosphere > Unclassified | place... | reverse complement strand
TATGCTTGACCTTCCCATGATGGGAATCTGTATGCTCAATACAGAATATTAAATTTTGCAGATTTGCAGAGGTGTTTGATGGACTCAAAAAACACAAAATTGCCAGCATATAGTGAAACACTTCCAATCGAAGGCATGACCTGTGCCTCGTGTGTAGGTCGTGTCGAAAAAGCACTTAAGAAAGTTGAAAATGTAGAAATTGCCAATGTTAATTTGGCAACAGAAAAAGCTGTTGTTTATTCAAATCAACCAATTCAGCGCGAAGCACTGGTTAAAGCAGTTGAACGAGCAGGTTATGATGTTCCTAAAGCTGCGCCTGTGGAGTTGTCTATTGAGGGTATGACCTGTGCATCTTGTGTGGCACGAGTTGAAAAAGCCCTTAAAAAAGTAGAAGGCGTTCAAGAAGCCACAGTCAACTTAGCAACAGAGCAGGCTTGGGTACAAGCAGATGCATCAGTCAAAGTTGAAGACCTCATTCGAGCTGTTAAAAAAGCAGGCTATGACGCGAAAGCATCTGAAAAAAATCAAGATGAGCAGCTCGATAAAAAAGCTTCAGAGTTAGATCAGCTTAAAAAAGATTTGATCATTTCGATTGTGTTGGCCTTACCTGTGTTTATTTTGGAAATGGGTTCACATCTCATTCCAGCTTTTCACATGTGGATCATGGACACGATTGGCCAATACAATAGCTGGCTTTTACAGTTTGTTTTGACCACATTAGTACTCATTTTTCCTGGTCGCCGTTTTTATCAAAAAGGGATTCCAGCCCTATGGCGTTTAGCACCAGATATGAACTCGTTGGTTGCTGTTGGCACTTTGGCTGCCTACAGTTTCTCAGTCGTAGCAACTTTTATACCGCAGGTTTTACCACAAGGCACGGTTAATGTTTACTTTGAAGCGGCTGCCGTTATTGTCAGTTTAATTTTACTCGGACGTTATTTTGAAGCCAAAGCTAAAGGACGTACTTCGCAAGCGATTCAACATTTGGTAGGAATGCAGCCTAAAACAGCCCGTATTCAACGTGACGGTCAAGTGGTTGAAGTTGCAGTTGCCGAAGTAGTCAGTGGAACTATTGTAGAAATTCGTCCGGGTGAACGTGTACCAGTCGATGGTGAGGTGGTTGAAGGGCACAGCTACATTGATGAATCTATGATTACTGGTGAACCTGTCCCAGTCGAAAAAGTAGTGGGACAACAGGTGGTCGGTGGTACGGTCAATCAAAACGGAACACTGAACATTCGGGCAACCGCGGTGGGTAGCTCATCTGTACTTTCACAAATTATTCGTATGGTTGAACAAGCCCAAGGTTCTAAACTTCCGATTCAGGGCTTAGTCGATAAAGTCACCATGTGGTTTGTACCTGTAGTGATGTTAATTGCAGCAATTACTTTCTTGGTTTGGTTTATTTGGGGGCCAGAGCCTGCACTCACTTTTGGATTGGTGAATGCCGTTGCAGTACTGATTATTGCGTGTCCTTGTGCGATGGGACTTGCAACACCAACTTCTATTATGGTTGGTACTGGACGTGGTGCCGAGTTAGGTGTCTTGTTCCGTAAAGGTGAGGCTTTGCAGCTTTTACAAGAAGCTCAAGTAGTTGCAGTTGATAAAACGGGCACACTCACTGAAGGTAAACCGACACTGACTGACTTTAATGTGCAACAGGGCTTTGAACGCAAACAAGTGCTGACTTTAGTTGCCTCAGTCGAAGCCAAGTCTGAACACCCGATTGCACTCGCGATTGTTCAAGCAGCAGAAAGTGAAGGCCTAAACTTATTACCAGTAACAGCATTTAATTCGATTACAGGCTCAGGTATTGAAGCGGAAGTTTTAGGTCAAAAAGTACAAATTGGCGCAGATCGTTATATGCATCAACTTGGTTTAGATACCAACTCATTCCAAGCGATTGCTGCTCAATTGGGTGAAGAAGGCAAAACACCGCTATACGTTGCTATTGATCAGAAACTTGCTGCAATTATTGCCGTGGCAGACCCAATTAAAGAAACAACCTATGCTGCGATTGAGGCCTTGCATCAATTAGGTCTCAAGGTTGCTATGATTACAGGAGACAACCGTCATACGGCGCAAGCAATTGCCAAAAAGCTGAACATTGATGAAGTTGTGGCAGAGGTTTTACCCGAGGGCAAAGTGGACACAGTCCGCCAACTGCAAAAACAGTATGGGCGCTTAGCTTTTATTGGTGATGGTATTAACGATGCACCAGCCTTGGCGCAAGCAGATGTCGGTTTAGCTATTGGTACAGGCACAGATGTTGCCATTGAAGCTGCAGATGTGGTGCTGATGTCAGGTAGTTTAAAAGGCGTGCCGAATGCAATTGCATTAAGTAAAGCCACCATGCGGAACATACGTCAAAACCTGTTCTGGGCATTTGTATATAACGTAGCCCTAATTCCAATTGCAGCAGGTGCGCTATATCCAGCATTTGGCGTTTTACTCTCGCCAATGTTTGCAGCAGGTGCAATGGCACTTTCTTCGGTTTTTGTTTTAGGTAATGCATTACGCTTAAAACGCTTTCATGCGCCAGTACAGTAAGCGTGCTGAAAATCAACTTTTGGTTTAAGATCATGACAGCAGGTCTTAAACCAAATTTAGTATTTGAGGTGTGAGATGAATATCGGTCAGGCATCCAAACATTCGGGCATTTCGGCGAAAATGATTCGCTACTATGAAGAAATCGGTTTACTTGAAGCAGCTCAGCGTTCTGCTTCAGGCTATCGCATTTATTCAGAAACAGACCTTAAAACTTTAAACTTTTTAAAACATGCCCGAGAGTTAGGTTTTTCATCTGAACAGATGAAAGAACTTATTTCACTTTGGAAAAATACCGATCGGCATAGTGCAGAGGTGAAAGCCTTAACCGTCAAACACATTGCCGAGTTAAAACAAAAAATTGCCCACCTACAAGAAATGGTTAATATTTTGCAGGCTTCTGCCGATGATTGCTGTGGCGATCAACAGGCTTCTTGTGCCATTTTAGATCATATTGAAAAAGGGGTGGGTGTAAGCTAAATCCCATAAAAATAAAAAGGTAGAATCATGATTTATACAGCTTCTTGTCTTTGCAATGGTGTTCAACTCAACATTAATGCTGAATTAAATCCCATTATGGTTTGTCACTGTAAGCAATGCCAAAAAGCACAAGGAGCTGCTTTTGCAGCTATTACACAGATACAAAAAAGTGATTTAAACATTGTGCAGGGTGAAAATCTTTTACAGGCCTACTTTGCTTCTCCAAACAAGAAGAGAGTGTTCTGTAAAACTTGCGGTTCACCGATCTGGAGTGAACGTCTAGATAAGCCAGAAGTGGTACGCCTGAGGGTCGGACTTATTAATGAAGAAATATCGACGCCAGTCATCTCTCATGCTTTTGTCAATTCACAAGTGAAGTGGTATCCAATTTGTGATGACGCTCGCCAATATCTAAATGGGGTAGAAAACCCTTAAATATTAAGGATAGATCGTATTTTGTTCATTTGTAAAAAAACGTGAACAACACTAGTCATGAATAAATAATGTGCTATAAATGTACTTAAGGTAATCGTAATATCTCCTCGCTCCACAGGGAAACTTGGGACAGGGCAAAAGATACGATAAAACCTTACATATAGCTAGCAAAGAGCAAACAAGAGTTGGATAGACACAACGCTTATATTGCTCACCGTTGCAGAAAAGCCCGTGAAACGGGCTTTTTTAATGCCTGTAAAAAACTATTTCTTATTTGGAAATATCTTATATTTTTAAACTATTTATGAAAAAGTAATGTAAAAATAATAAAATATTTCAAATATACAGACTCTTCTGTATTGCAATTTGTTTTTATTAAGGGTACATTTGGTTAACGGTTTAAAGTTCAAGTTTAATAATGAACTCATGGTCGTTGTGGGAGATCTAAGAGCCTGCATTTTCCCCAAGATGCGGGTTTTTTTTATGCCTATAAAAAAGTAAAAATTGTAATTAGTTTAAATAAAGAATATTTAATTCAATGTTATTTAAAATATTTTAATGAGCCTACGATCTAAAGATTGCGTAGGCTTAAAGTTGTAAATACCACTTAGGCACGATATGCCAGACAAGCTTGTGCGCAAGCAAGGCACGCTTTAGCACAAACTTGGCAGTGTTCATGGTCATGTTTACTGCATTCTGCTGCACAAAGTTGACAAGCGTTCGCACAAAGTTGCATGGCTGATTCTGCTAGTTCAGAGTTTCTGAGTTCTAAAGACGTACAAAGTTGGCAGGTTTCTACACATGTCATGCAATGCTTAATACATTCACGCATCATGTGCACATGTTCTTCTTGCAAACATGCAGCTGCACATGTTTTGCAGGCAATCATACATTCAATACATGCTTGAATTGAGGTAGAGGTATTACAAAATAAAGAAGAGTTGGTTTCTTGTTGAGTTTCCATAAAAGTTCTCCTGTCGAAGACTATTATTAAAAAACAGAATATTGTTATCTCTTTTCATTTTATAAAATCATTTCTTTGGTGGGGGAGTTTGAAATGAAAGGTCTACAAACGCTCAATAGGGTTTAACCTCGTATAAGAATGTTACATCTAGCTACTTCAGTTATAAATTTCAAAACTACTTGCCCAGCATTAGATTTAAAATTTGATTCGATATAATACTTTTGGCTAATTTCTTATTGTGTGAAAATTGTGCAAATTATCAGTGTGAACTTTAAGGGCACACGAAATGGAAAACGTTAATCAATTTGCTCACGGAGCTGAGCATGAAGTCCACATACATTGCAAACGATCATTAAGCACTTTAATACTGAGTATGCTCGTATTAATTACAACTGGTCGTTAAAAGAAAAAGCACCTAAGGGTGCTTTTTCTATATGAGTTTAAAGTGAAACCTTTACTTAAGAGTCTATAAAGCCACGCCGTTTTTTGTAGGCTTTACGGTCATAAGAAGGGATGTGTGATTGCTGGAGATCAATCGCGAGTTGTTTCTTGCGTTGAAACTGAACTTCACTTAGAAGAGCAGCATAAATTTTGGGACGATCAGTTTTAAACTTTTCTACATCCAACGGAATCGTATCTTCGTTCTTAACAATGTATAGCACAGAGCCATTGCCATTCATTTCATAAACCGTCCAACCAACTCGTACAATGTAGAGTCCGGTTTTCTGATTCTTGCCTAAATAAGATTTAAAACCATCTGGATGAGGGCGAACATAAGCATTCATCATGCATCCTCCATCATCTGATTTATTTGATGAAAGCGACAATCAAAGAATTGATGGGGAACGGGACATCATATTCAGTAAAATCACGATTTCTAGTTGTTTATATGTTGATCAATTCTCAAATTTCAAGTCAGAAAAAAGTGTTTATTAAATAAACTGAATAAGAACTAAATATTAAAAATAACGGCTTATTTTTCTGTGAAAAAAAGCTTGATTTAATAGTTTAGCGAGCAGAAAAAATAGCGCTTATTCTATATTTCTGTGATCGATTTTGCATATTTAAAATTATTGAAATAGTAAGTGAATTTGTAGTCAGGTGGAGTTAATTATTTGTTTTAAAATTAAAAAAATAAACTTTAATATTTCTTGTTACAACCATTATGTCGACAATAGATATTCCTTTTTGACATATTTCGCCTAGCATAACTAAAGAGTTCGTTGCCTATGGTGTCATTTATGTTTATTGGACTTGTGGTCACCATTTTGTTGACTCCGGGCCCAACAAATACATTGTTAGCCTCGGCTGGAATACAAGCAGGGGTGAAGCAGTCTCTTAAACTTATTCCTGCTGAAGTGATGGGTTATCTCATTGCAATTACTTCATGGGGTGTTTTGCTTGAGTCAGTTTCACATTTTATTCCTTGGCTTCCTGCCTTATTAAAGTTAATAAGTGCAACTTTTATTCTCTACCTTGCATTTAAACTTTGGATAACATCAACAAATGACATCAAATTAGACAGCCCACTGATTACGCCTAAGGCTTTATTTGTTGCAACACTTTTAAACCCTAAAGCTTTACTCTTTGCTTCTGCTATTTTTCCACATGCAGCATGGGAAGTGCTTCACGTTTATTTTGTGCATATTGCTATTTTTTTATCATTAATTACACCCATTGCATTTTTATGGATTGCTTTTGGAACCGTATTAATTTCAAACAAAGTAACTTGGTTAAACCAACGTAATTTACAACGTACGGCTGCATTTATTTTAACTTTTTTTGCGATGCCAATCGGCTATTCTGCGATTAGCTCATTTTAAACTTAACCCTTTATTTATATTAAAAAATTTAATTTTTAGGAGATTTTCATGACAAGATTAAAAGTAATTATCAAGGATCAGTTTGATAAAGAATCAATTGCTTTGGCAAAAGTTAGACCCATGAATGATCACGCGCTCGAACTTCATAAGAGCATTGAACATATTGAAATTAATGATGATATTATTTTACCCAATATGGATTTGCTCTATGAAAACCCTAAAGACGGCAAAATTTATCAGTTAATTGGTCCATTCAGTGAGGAATAACTCTTAAATTAAATTTAACAATAACCATGAGTAGAGTTTGTATTTTGTATGGTCTTAATAGAAATCGTTTTATTTAAGAGGTGGTGAAAATTAAGCCAAACTAACGTATAGACACAATTAAAATATTGAACATCTAAAATGGTTATGGGACTATGCCTGTGTAAAAATGTGACCTAATCCACATTTTTGCATTTCAGGATTAAGTGGATTTCACTAAGCCCATTTCTTCAATGAGAAGTAGGAGTGGGCTTTTTTTATTCTTTAAATGTCTCGTCTAAAGCTTGTTGAACGGCTTCAATTCGTGATTTACACGCTTTATAAGCCGTAATAGATTCTTCAACAATCTTCATTAAATTATCGATATCTGGGCTTTCCTGAGATTCAAGTAATTCGGCATTTTTCTTCAAAATGTCATGACCATCTTTAAACGTTAACTCTTCATTCTTCATTTGGAATTACCTGCGTAATGTTGGCTTCAAGCACACCATCTTGCATCTCAATAGCAATGGCGGGGCTTGAAATTTGATGTATAGAGCGAATCGCTTTTCCTTCTGATCTAACAATTGCATAGCCTTTGGCCTGAACCTGTTTTGGGTTTTGCAAAAGGATTTCTTTCATCAAAGATTCGATTTGGGCTAATGAAAATTTAACTTGTTGCTGTGAGCTAAATTGAATACGTTCTTTCATCTGATCAAGCAAACGATGTGCTGAGCTAAGTTGACTCTGTGCGGATGACTTAATGTGATGAAGCAGTTGATCATTTTTGCTTTGATAGGTTGTGATTTGATGCTGAGAAAGTAGCTTAATCGTTTGTAGGCTATCTACAGCTTCTTGGACGCGTTCAACAATGTGGTTGCGAATACCAGCAATCACTTTACTTGGTGTGTCAAACGAACGGTGTGCAATCTCATCTAAGATAGTGCGGTCTTTTTCATGACCAATACCTACCCAAATCGGTACACTGCGTTTGCAAAGTAGGGCGGCAAGTTCATAATCATTTAAATAAGCTAAATCATTCACCGATCCACCACCGCGAATAATCACAATCAAATCAGGTGGAAAGTTAAATGTACTGGCCCATTGTCTTAAACCTGAACCTAAAGATTCAATCAAACTAGTTGCAGCCGTGTTTCCTTGAAAAGTAGCGGTGTGATACACAAAATGGCAAACCCCATTTCGCTCAAGTGCATCTGCATCTTTTTTAAAGTCACCAAGGCCCGCAGCATTTTGAGGAGCAATGACTAAAACATTTTGAATATCAAAAGGAGTGGGAAGAAGTTTATTTTTATGGATTAAACCTTCTTGAGTAAGTCGTTCAATAATTTGCTGATAACGTTTAGCAATTTCACCCAATGTAAAACTTGAGTCAATCTCTTCGATGTTGACCGAAAAACCATATTGAGGATCAAAACGTGCTCTAATTTTGATGAGTACATTTAAGTCACTCGAAATCTCAATCCCAGTTTCACGTTCAAACTTTAAAACAATTTTACTCGCTGAAAATTTCCAGATCGTGGCTTTACAGCTGGCAATGACTTTATCCGTCTCAGCATCTTTTTCTGCGAGCTCTAAATAGTAATGACCGCCCTTAATATTTAAATTTCGAATTTCTGCTTTTACCCAAACTGGCTCATCAAAAGCCACACGTATGACTTCCTGAACTGTGCCGAGATATTCACTAAGGGAAAACTGAGGTTCAGACATACGAACTAAAAATTAACGGGCCAAACTAGATAGTATAAAAGCCATCCAACCAAGGCAATTGTTGTCTATGAATATCGGGTTCTATTTAAAATAAATACAACAATTTAAAGAATTAAAAATTGAAATTGATAGGTGAATTTAGACTGAATGGTTAAAATGAAAAAATAATAAAAAGAGAATTGTTAATAATTACAACCGATTAAAAAATAAAGTTTGCTTTATAAAATAGATGAGCGTATAAAGCTTACTTCCAATTGCGGGGTGGAGCAGTCTGGTAGCTCGTCGGGCTCATAACCCGAAGGTCGTTGGTTCAAATCCGACTCCCGCATCCAAAAATATTATGCTCTGTGATGTACCACTTTTCATAATACGAAAATTATGAAAAGCAATTAGCTTATAAATAACCCTATATAAAGCTAAATATTAAATTCTAGACGAACTGTCCATACCCTAAATCTAGCGTTCTAATTACATACCGTAAAATCACATGAGCTCAGTGATGAGTGAATGATTGTGAATATAGTAAATGAGTGGCACATTGCCACAGCCGTAAATGGCAACGAAATTAATGTGAGGATTGTTCCTCATGTGCGTAAACAAAACTCTCTCGATGGATATCGTTGGGTCGAAGTTGGTAAAAAAATTCAACTTCAATCTGGTGAAGAAATTGAGTTAAACCAAGATGGTAAAAGCTTCTATACCGGATTTAATCAACTTTATCGTTTAAATACATATTGTTGATAAAACCATGGTAATAAAGCGAGAAAACCTATCTCTTTTAAAGGAGATAGGTTTTTTTTATGTCTACAGGTTATATAAATAATTAAAGTTATAAAAAGGCTGAAAGGATTAAAAAAGCTCGTATTATTATTTTAATTATATTTAATAACTAAATTAGCCTGCTCGCCAGAACTGTCGACCCATAACCTTAAAGTTTTTACCGTTCTCTTCTGTTACGCGTCGATCTCTAAATTTTTCATTTAGGCTATGCAAAATTAAAGAACCATCTGCCTCTTTAAAAATTTGTTTAATCATTCCTTCACCGGCAAAGTAAACCGCATAAATCTCGCCATCAATGACTTCAGTCTGTGAGATATCAATACCGACCAAATCTCCATCTTTAATGTAGTCGGTCATGCTATCGCCTTTAGCTTTAATAATACGCATGCATTCTTGAGCAACGCGTTTTTCTTTAAAGAATGAAGCGGGGAATGGAATTTTTCCATTAATAGCATCAAAGTGAAATTCAATAGATTCGCCAGTCCCGCAAGAAAAGTTAGCTTCTACAACTTCAATCCAAACATATTGATCGGTAGATTCTGCACTCACCACAGTCGGGCTAAATACATCACTTTCTCTAAAAGAGTCTTCAGTATTCCCAGTCGTTAACCAATAACCATCCACTCCTAAAAATTGGGCAATTAAAGGAAGAAATGCAGATTTTAAATTTTTCCCTGACTCTAAAGCCTGATAGGCAGGTTGCGACATTTTTACAGCTTCTGCCACTTCAGCCTGAGTTTTTTTGGCTTTAATTCTAGAGTCTTTTAAACGGTCTTTAAGAGCCATAATGGTTACACCAGTAAACTTATAACAAATATATAACTTAAGTTATATCTAGTAAAACAACTATAGTTATTGACTAATAATAACTATAGTTATAATATCAGTTATATCTCAAGATGAATAGAGAAAATTTAAGTGGTGCCTAAGTCACTATTTATCGCTTTATCAAAGCTTTGAGATGGAAGCTAAATTTATTTTGTTTCTAGAGGTAGCAGAATAAAAGGGAGATAGCTTAATTATTATTTGCAAACAGGCTATCAAAACAAAAATTGGAATAAAAAAAGCCCGATTCCGTGGATCAGGCTTAATGTTCGTCGATAAAGGGTATCAAGAACATGAAGAATTTAACAAAGATTGTGAGACCTAACAAAAGTTTCCGATATACGGCAAAGCCTTATATGAACTTTTTGGTCAAAAAAATTAAGACGTGTAAAAAGCTTAAATCCACAAAATTTAATACTTTTTTACATTTTTAGAAAAGGAAATATTTGTTTATAAATTAGTGGCTTAATTGCATATAGTTTGGTTCTTTATGATTGTTGTACCAGATGAAACGTTTCGAACACACATTTGTAGCCATAGCTTAGCTATATTGCTCAAAGAATGTATCAAAACCTCAAGAATAACAAACGATAAAGACGCCTTACTAACGAGTACATTGAGTTGGAGATAGTGAATGACTACAGCAATGCAGAACAGAGCTAAACAACTTAAAAATGCAAAACGTGGAGGGTATATCCCGACAATTGCCAAAGACGTAAACAAATATAAGGTACAAAAAATAAAAAGGGCACTTGAGGAGGCCAAGCAGATTGTAAATGAGCTTGAAGATGACGCATTCGAATTCGATGATCAAGTCTCTATGCAAAAAGCGATTGGTGCAATCACAGTGATTGAGTTGATTGAACAAGCCTTAAACGGTGCACACTAACAGGCTTTAGCATACAAACATTTTTTCTCGGACCCCTGAAATAAATGGGGTCAAGGATAAGTTCGTCTTGCAATTTAGCGCTGCTTTAAAGCGTTAGTGTTTTTTATTGACTGTAATAAAGAAAACGAAAGGGATTAATAAACATTGAAAACCGCAAGCTGGTCAACGTGATGAGTTTTCAAGTTTTACCCTTTAGCGCAGGACAAAGTCATGGAAACAGTTTCTAGCAGTGGGTTAGCCACATTTTTAAATTTTTATAGTATTGCAATTATGGTGGCTTTGGCAGTCAGCTTAGTTGTCGCAGTTGTATTGATGATGCGTTTTCCTCGTTCTCCACAAGAATGGATTGTTGCTCTCATCTGTACAGTAGTTTCAAGCCTGACAGGCGGCTCATTCATTATTATGAAATGGAACCTGCATGAATGGGTATCCGATATTTGGGGAATGATCACCCTATCTGGATTCTTCTTCATTTGTGGTTTACCAGGCTGGGCTATTGTGAGATGGATATTTAACTTCATCAATAAACAAGAAGGCAAAACGATTGTAGAGGTCATCAAAGACCTAAAAAAAGCAAAAGATGATCTTCAAAATAGCTAAAGACAGCTTTAAATACAAAGGTAGAATAAAATGAATATTGATCAATACTTAGAAACAATTATCAATCGAGAAGGCGGATATGTTAACCATCCATCAGATCATGGCCATGCGACTAAATTTGGCATTACAGAAGCAGTCGCTCGATCGAACGGATATCAAGGCAACATGCAAGACTTGCCATTAGCCCTAGCTAAATCTATTTATAAGCAAAAATACTGGCTTGAACCCCAGTTTGACCAGATTAATGCGATTAGCCCAGCTATTGCAGAAGAGTTACTGGATACAGCTATAAATTGTGGCGTCAATTTTACAAAGCCTTTATTACAACGTGCTTTAAATCTGCTGAATAAGCAGGGAAAGGAAGGTTGGCCAAATCTTGTGGTAGATGGGCAGTACGGACCTCTTACTTTACAAGCACTGGCGACCTACTTAAATAGACGTAATAAAGAGGGAGAAAAAGTATTCGTGCGCATTTTAAATATTATGCAAGGGCAGCATTATATTGAAATTACAGAGAACAACCCTAGATACGAAGATTTCTTTTACGGTTGGATATTAAACAGAGTAACACTCTAAAAATGTATTAGAAAAGAACATGTTTAAAGATCTAATGAGTTAAAAAACCTAACCATGAGTTAAGGCTTTTTAACAAATAATAGGTCGAGCAATGCTTTATTGTGCGATAAGTAAAATGGCAAGTAGAAAGAAAATAGCACCACTAATTTTATTGAGTATCGTGAAGTTATTTCCAGCTAACATTTTCTCTTTAAAAATTGAAGAGAAGTTTGCGTAAACTAAATGAATTAAAAAACCAATAAAACAAAAGGTTAAAGAAAGAATTAAAAATTGATTTAAAATCTCTTTCTTGATATCAATAAATTGAGGGAAGAGTGCGATAAAAAATACGATTGTTTTAGGATTAAGCAAAGATGCAAATAGGCCCTGATAAAATAATTTAGATTTACTTACAGCTTTATCGTTTTGTTGGTCGGTCATTAACTCTTGGGTTGCAAGTTTTTTAGTGAAGTTTTTATATCCGAGATACATTAAATAAAATGCACCAATAAACTTTAAAACCGTAAAAATAGTAGGGTTACTAGTAATAATAAGTCCTACACCGCTGGCAGAAATTACAGCAATCACAAACATACCAATAATTAAACCACTTATTCCAAACAAAGCAGTTTTAACACCATAGTTAATTGAATTTGTGACAGTAAATAAAACTCCCGGTCCTGGGCTTAATAGGGTAAGAAATGCTATTGTTATAAATACTAAAAGACCGCTCACGCTGATATATCCTATTTATCAATTGAGGCAAGATTGTGCGGTTACTTTAAATGAGAAAATAATTGTTGTATACAGAAGGCTATGTATATTTAAGCCTTAAATAGATTAAATATTTAACATATAGATTTGTATAAATAAATAGGGCATATAAAACTATAAAAGTGAAAGCAACATAAACACACAACGTTAAAAATTGAGCATGTTAGTATGCTAAGTCTATACCTCAAGAAATCTATAGTATGACGAAAAATGAACGGCAGTTTAAATCTGGCGAGTTTCAATTTTCCTTTTTATCGTTTAAATATTGGGGTATATGGTTTTTAGCTTTTATTCTAATGTTATTTGCGATGTTACCTTGGGCTATTCAATGGCGCCTTGCTGACTTTCTATCAAAAATAGCGTGGAAATCTTTAAGTTCTCGAAGAAAAACCACACTACGTAATTTACAAGCATGTTTTCCAGAAAAAACACCTTTGCAAATTGAGGCAAAAGCTAAACAGGTTTTTGTTGATACTTTAACGGGTGTATTTGAAGCTCTAAATGCTTGGTATTGTCCAAATTGGTTTAAAAGCCGTGTCCACATCGATGGTTTAGAAAATTTAACCAATAATCAGGAAAATGGCGTACTTTTATTAGGTACCCACAGTACGCTTTTAGATGCAGGTGGAGCAGCGTGTACTTTATTCTTTAATATGGATGTGGTTTACCGACCTCAAAACAATCCGTTTTTAGATTTTCTGATTCATCGTAGTCGTGCGCGAGTGTATAAAAACCAAATTGCTCGAGACAACATGCGTGGACTCATACAAAACCTTAAACATGGTCATGCGATATGGTATAGCCCAGATCAGGATTTTGGCTTAAAACAAGGCGTAATGGCATCATTTTTTGGTATTCAGGCAGCCACTGTTACAGCGCATCGCAGACTAATGGATATCTCAAAAGCAGCTGCAGTGCCTTTATATTTTTACCGTAGTGGTGATATTCGCAATCCGCAATATCATGTTTTGGTAGAGCCAAAATTGGACAACTTCCCGAGTGGCTGTGAAGTCAGTGATGCTGAAAGGGTAAACAAGATTATTGAAAACCAAATTCGCATTGCCCCTACACAATACATGTGGTTTCACCGACGCTTTAAAACACGCCCAGCTGGTGAACAGAAATTCTATTAATGGCGTCAATAACTCAAGAATTAAAAGTACTTCTTTCAATTAAAATATAGAATATTAGATTTTTAATTGAAAGGATCTTTAATCAAATCAAGATGAAAGATGTAGAACCAGCAGTATAGAATTTTTCTTGCTTTAATTATTTTGAATATCGATTGCAAATGATTTTGAAGCGTGTATAGTCGAGCATAACTAACAAAATATTCTTGTCATCATAAATTTCTATTTCGCAGTTTTATTTATAAGTCTTCGGTTCATTCAGATATTTAAGTTTTCACGTCTATTTTTTAGTTAAATTGGTTTCCCCAATAATAAGTTATAATATTTTAAAATTTAGGATAAATATATGTCTACTTCTACTGGTACAGTAAAATGGTTCAATGAAACTAAAGGTTTTGGTTTTATTGCGGCTGATGAAGGTAAGGATATTTTCGCTCATTTTACCGATATTCAAACACAAGGTTTTAAAGTTCTCTTAGAAGGCCAACGTGTTGAGTTTACTGTAGTACAGGGTAAAAAAGGCCCACAAGCTTCTAATATTGTGATTCTTCAGAATTCATAACTTCATAGAGCGACTAGAGTTGTTTTGAATATATTATTTAAATAGAATATGTTTAAAGCTAAAGCGCTTTAGTAGAGTTTAAAAACCCACTCTATGTTGTGGGTTTTTTATAAGTTTTAATTAAACTTATCTTTAAAATAAAAAGCAGAATAAAAATATGCTCTTAAAAGTGCTTCTAAATTTTTTGTTAAAATATAACTAATTAGGTGTATGGTACTAAAATGGATATTTGTATTGGCGGTATTTTAGACGGTCAAAAGATAGAAAATCATAATGATGTTTTTAAGATAGAAGAGCATTATTCAGACAATAGCTCTCAATATGTTAAGCAGCATTTTCACCTATTTGGAAAAATTTTTACTTTTTGGGTGTGCGAAGATATTGATTTACAACAGGCAATCAGAAAAGCCGAGCGAATTTTAGCGAATAAGAAAGAAACTCTTTAGTTGTTTGAACTAGAACACTTCCGTGCCTTAATTTGGTTTAAAGATTTTCTTATTAAGTAATAGATATTCTTTATATAAGCTTAATAGAATTCGTTACAGAATTTTTTACAATACTCTTGTATATGTTACACAGCTTAACATTTTTTCAGTGGTATTTACTAACAATAGTAATACATTAGGCTTAATCTAAAGTTGTTTTATTTATTGCGCAAATAAAACAAAACCCACTTTAATAATATATTTTATTAAAGTGGGTTATTTATTCAGACGGTCATCATTAATTCAATATACATAATTAAATTATAGATAATATTTTTTGTTATAAACCTCTCTTAAGAAAGGAAAACATTTTAAATGTTAAGTGAAGTACAACCTAATATTTGTTTTATTGGCAGTAGTAATCTAGCTTTAGCGTTAATAGGAGGGTTGGTTTTAAAGGGGTTTAAAAAAGAAAAAATACACCTCATTGAAGAGAAAAAGATTAATGATACAAATGCTTTGAAGCAAAAAGAAAATGGGCTAAAAAAAGCTGAAATTGTTGTTTTGCTACTAGAGCCTAAACAGTTAAAAGAGATACTTATACCGCTAAAAAAATGGTTAGCTAGTAAAATTATAGTTTCTATGATGGCGGGAGTAGATATTGCAAACTTGACTCGTTTTACGGGTTCAAAAAAAATTGTTCGTGTAATTTCAAATCCACCTGTGCTGACGCATACCGGGACGCATGTGCTTATTGCTTCAGAGCAAATGGACCCGCTTGATAAAGATCTAATCGAAATGCTGTATTCTGCAACGGGTCAGACTTTTTGGGCGCCGTCTGAAACGCAGACAGACGCAATTATCGCTTTGTCTGGTTCGGGACCTGCTTACTTTTTCTATATTTTAGACAGCATGATAAAGACAGGGGTTTCTTTAGGACTTGATAAACAATTTGCTCTAGATTTAGCACTCCAAGCGGCTAGTGGCGCAGTTGAAATGGTCCGTAAAAGTAATGTCCCGCCAGCGGATCTGTGTGGCAAGGTGACGTTGGCTAACGGGATTACCGAATCAGCACTCAGAATGTTTGAGCTAGGAAATGTATCTGATGATATACGTTTAGCTATGAAGGCCGCATATCATCGTAGTAAAGAAATCACTTCAGAAATTATTACTGAGGTGAGTTAAGTATTCTTTAGCAAACTAGGCCTTTAAAAAGTATTCCCAAATCACGAAGCCTAAGCCAAACCCAATAAACGAGTAGAGAGTAATAATAAAGAATACAAAACTGGCCTTATTTTTTTTCTTCAAAATGTTCATGGCGATGCCTCCAATTCAGATTAATTACATTTTGAAGAAGTGAAGGCTGTAATCATAGATACAGAATTTTTTAAAAAAAATATAACAGAGCTATGATCTGTTATATTTTCTAGGTTTTCCCTTAATAAAGATTTTAAAATCAATAAATTAAATATTTAACCGTCAGCGTTTAACCTTTTTATTCAATTAACATTAAATCGGCTGTATTAGCAGATTTGAGAGGGCGTAGGGCAAAGGTCGAACGGGTGTGGCGTATTCCTTTAATTGAATAAAGTTTTTTTCTTAAAAATCGTTCGTAATGGTCAGCATCTTTGACTGCTACTTTAACCAGATAATCATAGTCACCTGTGACTAGATGCGCTTCCACTACTTCAGGTATATCTGCTAATGCTTCACTGAAATTTTCTAGCATTTCGTCATCATGGCGCTCTAAAGTAATTTCAATAAAAAAGACTTCATGAATGCCAATCGCTTTTTGGTTTACGTTTACCGTATATCCTTCAATAATTTTTAAAGTTTCCAGACGTTTCAGTCGAGTCCAGCATGGAGAAGATGAAAGCCCTACTTCTTCGGCCAGTTGAGCAACGGTTAAACGGCCATTTCCACGTAATGCAGATAAAATTTTCCGATCTATACGATCTAGTGTGTATTCTGTTCTGTTCAAAATATAAACCAAAGAAGAATCTTCTGATAAAAATTAATATACTTTATTTTTATGCTGTGAATGTTTAAAAATTTTAAAAAATACAGGAAACATTTTGAGTCAAAGGTACATACACTATTTCTATGCATCGAACCTTTCTGGATAGAGGTTGGGATGGAGCAAAGAGCACTGTTTCAGTAAGGGTGACTAAACAGTGCTCTTTGCGGATTTCTTATTAATCTTTAAATCTATTTTTATTAACTGGCATGACATATCAAAACAAATCAAATAATAACTTTTATTTATCAATTGAAGAAAAACTAATCATTATTTTTTATCTAAATTTTCCTTTAATGTAATTCCATTACAAAGGAGGAGCAAGGTTATGATCACCCAGCATGATATAAATCAAAAACAATATCAAAATAAATCTCTCGACTATTTAAATAGCCAAGCTCATTCTGAAGGTATTGAATTTAATAAATTTATTAATGAAATTCAGAAAATTGAAAAAGCTGTAGTCCTTGATTTAGGCTGTGGTGGTGGGCATGTTTCCTACAATGTTGCTCCGCATGCGGACCTTGTTTTTGCCTACGATTTATCTCATGAAATGTTAGACACCGTGTCTAAGACGGCTAGCCAACGTAAATTAAAAAATATCTTTGTGCAGCAGGGCATTGCTGAGGACATGCCTTTTAGTGATCAGCAGTTTGATGTGGTCATTAGCCGATATTCTGCGCATCACTGGCAACATGTTCCGACTGCCATGAAAGAAGTAAACCGTGTGCTTAAGCCAGATGGCATTGTTATTTTTGTAGACATTATTAGTTCTAGCTCGCCTATATTAGATACGTTTTTACAGACCATCGAAACGATTCGAGACCCAAGTCATGTACGAAACTATAGTGTGAAAGAGTGGGTCTATTTTATCGAAGATGCAGGCTTTGACTTGGTGGGTTTAGATAAACAAACACTTTCGTTAGATTTTGATAGTTGGGTAAAGCGCATGAAAACGCCTGAAGATCAAATCAAAACTTTACGTTATTTGCAGGAAGGTTCATCTGACCTTGTTAAGAAGTATTTCAAAATTCAAAATGACGGTAGCTTTGAAAGCCATGTGGGTTATTTTGTCTTTAAGAAATTAGGGTTTTAACGTAGTGTTATGAATAAGGGTTTTAGTAGATTAGAAATGGATTAAATATCACTAAAACTCTTTTTCCGAATAACTCGAATAATATTAAAGATGGTTATAAAACAAATTTAATATCATTCACTTGATAAAAATTAATTACCCAATTTTATTAAGGTGATTAAGTATTCAAAAGAGATGAGGGTTATCCCATTTTCTTTATTATTAATAGACACTTATAAATAATTATTATTTAATACGCCCGCAATATTATCACTAATACTTTTAATAACTTTGTCGGGGAAATAATGCGTAATATTTTAGTAACGATTTTCACTTTATTCTTAGCAACATCAATTTATGCTGCTCAAGAGTCTAGAAATCTTCTAGAGCAAACTCAGTGTGAGAAAGCAGTGGAACTGCATGGTTTTTTAAGCCGTGCTCAGCTTGATTGTAATTATCACTATTATTCAGAAGAGTTAAAGGATGCTGCCGCAAAATGTACTAAACATGACCTTGGTGAAAAATACGGTAGAGAGGTTATGAAATTTGGTATGAAGGAATTTGAAGAACGTAAGAAAGAGGATACACAGGGCCACTTTTGCCATAAGGTTTTAAAAGAGTTCCCAAAATATATTAAACAATAAAAAATAAGGTTTTAAAAACCTCTTCTAGCAAGCCGATAAGATGGATTTAATTATCCATTTTATCGGTGTATCAACAAATATAATCTGCCAATTAAAATAGAAAATAAGTTTCAAAAAATCCACCCAATATCCGATTGACACTTGAAATCTCTCTTATTATTCTCTGCGAAAGAACGGAGGCGGGACGCTTAGTGCGTGCCAGTTCCTAGATGACTGGTCTGTCAACCCACCTCCGTTCTTTCATCATGATTTCATAAATGAATTAATTGTTTTTAAAAATAGTCTGAATAATATTTATAGCTTTTGAAAAGTTATTAAAAGGAATAGTCTTTTTAGAGAGTTGAGCATTACTACTCAAAAATTTTTCTAAACGTTTATCAAAACTATGTGAAAACCAAATCAGCTCTAATGTATTTTTTAGATTTTCTTTGGGTTTCTTGCGTGTAAATATAGACTTTAAATAACGTTGTAAAAGCCTTATTGTTCTTAAATAAAAAGGAACTTCCATTTTTAAAATTAAAGAGCATTCAAGAAGTAATGGAAGTAAGCGTTTATCGTAAGCTCCTTCTACAATCCAGCTATCTTGTAAGATGATTTCTTGAGTACCACTTGAGATTGTTTCTTCCGAATTCTTTACAAACTCAGTTCCACTTATATTCCAGTAGATCTCATCAAACCCATAAGTTGATATCTTTAATTCATCAGCTAATTTCTTAGTGATAGTTGTTTTACCAGCGCCAGAAGGGCCTACAATACAAATTTTCATGGTTTATCTTTTTAAAGAGATATTTCAACAAAATGGTTATAAATAGAAACTAGACTAAAGTTTATAAGTCATTCATCTATTTTATCAAAGCTTAATAATTTTATTTTGTACAATAAAAACTCAATTATAATTCCGACTTGAAGGAAATAAACTCATGAAAAAACTTTTATTCATTTGTCTAATCGGTTTAGCAGTTACACAGGTTAATGCTCATTCTGGGGGTACAAACTCTAAAGGATGTCACACGAATAGCAAAACTGGTGACCATCATTGTCATTAAATAAGGGTATGAAAGAGTAAGCTGATTTCTGGTTTACTCTTTTTAATATCTTTAGTTTTATATTTTTTATGAATAATAAGAGGAAAAAGAATGGAAATGATATTGGGAGTATTTGGCTTATTGGTTTTATTTTTAATATTAAGTAAAAAACATAAGAAGAAAAATCTCACTAGTGAAAGATCAATAATCTATTTGGTTGATATTGTTGGGGAGCAATCCTATCAAGCAAATTTAAGAAAGATTGCTGGGCCTAAACAAGAAAAGTCAAAATATGTAGAAGTAATGGCTAGAGTTGTTTCTGAACCTTTTAATGCTTACGACAAGAACGCAGTTAAAATTGAAATTAACGGTTTAACAGTTGGCTATTTAAGTAGAAACGATGCCAAACTATTAGCTGGTAAAGTGATAAATAAGACTGTGCCAGCTTTAATTAATGGTGGTTGGCTTGATAACGATAGTGAAGGTAGCTATGGCGTAAAACTCGGTATTCAAAGTCTTAATGAATTAATATAACGAATTGCATTTTTAAGTTTTACTTAAATTTTAAAATCTAAAAAAATAAAAGCATTCTCTAAGGTATTAATAAATCTTTTTACTCATGTTTTTAAAGCTTTATTTGTAGCCAATATCACATTGACACCTAAAACCCCTCCGATTATCCTTTGCTTGCTGGCCACATTGCCAGTCGGCTTTGACAGGCCGTATACCCAAAGCACACGAAAAAGTCTTTCTTTTTTGTGGGCATCCCTGCGTGCCCCCTCTGCGGCGGAACGGGAGGGGGACACCTTCGGGTGTGCTGATCTTTTGGGTATCAGTCTGTCAACCTTCTCTCGTTTCGCCACCATTATTTGACAGTAATGTGGTAAAGCTTCTTTATTACCCAAAGGAGTCCGCTATGCGTACTATTTCTTCTTTATTGGCCGTTGCCAAAGTCCCTCTATTCATACCGCTTGAACAATCTTTAAAGCGGTTTAACCGACTCTAGGTTTTCTACAACCTTAGCTCGTTACGACTAAAAAATCATAGCAACAATAAAACCTGAGATAGCTTAGGCATATTTTTGTGCTGCTTTTGCATGCCTGTTTTTAGCACTCATTTTAAGAGTGACGGCATTTCTATCTCTTTTAGATACAACAAAAAATTATATAAACGGTATTCCTATGCCAAATTTAGAATCTTCATTTAGAGCACTAAGAGTGCTTCACGTAGCAAAAAACTTATTTAATCAATATGGGTTTCATAAGGTCGGGGTCGACCAAATTATTGCAGAAGCCAAAGTTGCCAAGGCTACTTTTTACAACGACTTTCACTCAAAAGCACGACTCATCGAGATGTGTCTCACTTTTCAAAAAGACGCGCTCAAAGTAAAAGTGTTTTCCATTCTCTATTCTTACCGTGAGCAAATGGTGCTGGATAAACTTAAGCAGATTTACCTTTTACATGCCGACTTAAATGGCTTCTATCATTTACCCTTTAAAGCAATTTTTGAAATAGAAAAGCTCTACCCAGTTGCCTATAAAGTCGTGATTGATTATAGAAACTGGTTGGTTAGCGAAATCTATAAGGTGCTTTTAACCTTAAAATCTACGGCTTCACTCCAAGATGCTTACATGTTCTTATTTATGATTGATGGGGCAATGGTTCAGCTTTTAGATAAAAATGTGGTAGATGAAAGAGGTCGGTTGTTGGATTATTTCTTTTTAAATTTTGCTTAAGCGACAAAACTTATCTAAGAAAAAGCCTCCAAACAAGGAGGCTTTTCATTCTAAATAAAAATAGTTGCTTAGCTTAATGTCGCAGGTTTTGCAGCCTGTGCCATACCTTCAAAATATTGAACTGCAGGCGAGCGAGCCATATAAGCTAAAGCTTGCGCGGTATCTCCCTCATGAATTGGGTTAAATTTTGGAGAAACCCATCTTAACGTCGCTTTCCACAAAAATTTAATGGTCGGTAGGTTGTCTGAGCGAGTCGCGGTTTTTTCAAATTCACGAATAATTTTGAAGTAGCCTCGGCGCATCAATTTTTGAATATCTTCATGCTCTAAATCTTGCTTACCTAGACTACGGGCAAAGTCAGCAAGGAAGTAAATAAACAGAGGGAAAACCGCCGCCATAATCACTTGGCGCGACACATAAAACCCAAACTTGTTTGTCAAAAGGTGCTCAAATAAATCATAAGCAACACAGCGATGTTCTACTTCTTCAGCTAAATGCCAACGGAACAAATCTGCCATAGCAGGGTCAGCTTGGTCCCAAGTCTTACTGTCTAGCGTCCATTGACCAATGGTTCCCGTAAAGTGCTCGATTGCAGCAATCACGCCCACTCGGAAAAGTAACCAATATTCATCAAGCTTTTCGCCTTTTAAAAAAGGTATGCCTAGAGGTTTGTCACCCAACAAAATATTAAAAACAAAATGGGCACGGTTGAGTGTTTCTTGAATGTCGTAACCATTTTCACGTAAGAAGTCCTGTGCTTTTTCATGGGCACGTGCATGAGCAGCTTCTTGACGGACAAATCCAATCACTTCTTGTTTTAGTGCTTCATCGGTAATCAAGGGCAGGGTTTTATTAAATACACGGCAAAACCAAAACTCACCAGCCGGCAAGAGCATGTTGATGCCATTGGCGACATGCGAGCATAGAGGATCATTCGGCATCCAACAGACCGATGATTCGGTAAAATCGAAATGGACCTTTCTTGCTTTAAGCTGATGATTCCCTGTGATCATATATGTCACCCTATTCATAATTGTTCATTTAATGCGAATGGACAATTTTTAGCATTAAGTAAAATCGATCACCATGTGCTTAAGGGACAAAATGAGCCTCAAAAAGGTTTATAGAGATAAAAGCAGCTCTCTTAAAGATTGGATATATTTAACACAACACGAGGGTAAGCTTTTTTATTTTAAATATGAGATGAATAAAAAAAGCTCCTTAATAAAAAGGAGCTTTGGTTTTTATAATTTAGATTTTAGTTATATTAATTAGTTTTATTTTAATTCAGCTAAAACTAGCTAGCTTAGAAATTTAGATCGCTTGCCACTGATCTTTAACTTCTTCTGAGTTTTTATTCAAAATAACCTGGTCTTCTTTTACCTCCCCAATCCATCCAGTAGGAATGAGGTGATGTTGACCACTTTCGTCTCGGGTGAGTTTTAACTGGTTTTCACCATCGAGATGATCGACAGTACCTACTTTAGTACCACAAGAAGCAATAACATCTGCGTGTTTTTTAATATCATTAATATTTAAAGTGTTCATTTTAGACCTCTTCTTTGGAAATAGAAAAACGGTAAGAACTAAACTACTTTAAATAATCGATTAAATGTTGAGTTTTTAATAAACCTTACATGATCGGATTATAAGTTCACTTAACCGTGATATTTGAGTAACAATGAAATAATTAGATATAAAACTAATAATATTTTTCTTTTTATTACAATTTATATGTTTATCTAAACAGAAATCTTTAGTTATGGTTGAGATAAGTCTTATAAATAATTATTTGCAATGAATATTAAAATACCTATAAACATGACGATACTGAGCAGTTTGAGTGAATTTGAAGTTGCCCTAGCTGAAGATAAAAGTAAGCTTCGTATAAATTTACTTTTTCAGCTTGTAAATTTAACTCAAAATTTGCCTCATCCAGCTTCGGGTCAAACCTATCAACGTTGGCAACTTTTTGCGCAGATTGCTGGAGTCGACTTAAGTCTAGCCAAGCTTTTTGAGTCTCATTGTGATGCTTTAAGCATTTTAAATGAATTGGGTTATCAGCAAGAAATAGATGACCAGACTTGGGCAGTTTGGGCAGCAGACGGTGGACCAACACCTTTGCAAATAAAAGACAATCTTTGTAATGGCATAAAACCTTGGTGCTCTGGTGCTGAATTCATTGAAAAAGCTTTAATAAGTTATAAAGATCAGCAAGGGCAGGCGCAGCTTTGTATTGTCGACTTAAGTCATTCATCCATTACAACCGATCTAAGCCACTGGCACGCTGTAGGCATGCATGCGACACAGACTGCGCAAGTAACTTTTAAAAATACACCTGTTAAATTGATTGGTCAGCCAAATAGTTATTTAAAACGCCCAGGTTTTTGGCATGGTGCAGCAGGTGTTGCTGCGTGTTGGTATGGTGCCGCCATGCGCCTAGCTAACTTTTTACAAGAAAGCTGTCAGGCAAATCCGAATCCTTATAAAAAATTATATTTAGGTGAGATCGCTCAGCAACTAGAAATCACTAAGCAATATTTTCAATATGTTGGCAAGCTGATAGACCAGAAACCAACGCTAAGTCATGAGCGGGAAATACGCATATTACGTGCTCAAACAGAACAATGCTGCCTGAGCGTTATTGAGCGAGTAGGGAAAGCCTTGGGTGCACGTCCTTTTTGTGAAGATGCCATATTTGCTCATCTCATGGCTGATCTGCCTGTGTTTATCAGGCAAAGTCATGCCGCGTTTGACTATGAACAAATTGCAGAACTCTGTGTGTCGGAGCAAAGCCTATGGGAACTTTAAAACATCCTTTGGTTGAAGACCGCGTTATTTTTGGTGAGGGTACGGCTAAAGAGCAATGGTTAAAGGCATTTAAAGAACAACCGTTAGCAGCTTTAGATCTTGAGTTATTTCGCTCAAAAAGAGTGGTGATTGTTGCACCACATCCGGATGATGAAGTGCTTGGCTGTGGCGGATTAATGCAGCAGCTCATTGCACTGAACTGCAAGATTTTGGTTTTAGCGGTAAGTAACGGCACCCAGAGTCATCCTAACTCTACAAAATATCCTCCAGATCAGCTCAATATTCTTCGCCCGAAAGAAAGCTTGGCAGCCTTAAATTGTCTAGGCGTAGCAAAGTCAACCGAGCGTGTAGAGCTTAATTTGTTAGATGGCCAGATCCATTTGCAAACCGAACAACTGTGGCAGAGTTTAGACAAGTTAGTTCAAGCCGACGATATTCTAATTTGTAGTTATGAATTTGATGGGCACCCAGACCATGAAGCAGTGGGTAAAACCGTACAAGCCTATGCAACCTCAAAGCAACTCTTATGTTTACACGTATTAATCTGGGCTTGGCATTGGGCAGAGCCTTTGGACCCGCGCATTGATTGGCACCGAGCAAAAGCATTTTCCTTAACACCAGAACAACTAACTAAAAAACATCAAGCAATTTTGCAGTTTAAAACCCAACTAGAAGCAGATGAAAGCACGGGGAATGCCGCAGTGCTATCTCCAAGTGCGATTAATCGTCTTTTAATGCCTTATGAGGTTTATTTGAGTGATTCATTCTCGCGTGTACTTTGAAGATTTATATCGTCATAACAGTGATCCATGGGGCTACGACTTTCATTGGTATGAAGCTCGTAAAAGACAAATTTGTCTCGCGCTGCTGACAAAACCCCGCTATTTAAAGGTGCTAGAAGTCGGCTGTTCAAATGGACATTTAAGTTTTCATTTGGCGCAAAGAGCCGAGGAGTTACTGTGTATAGATGTCTCTGCGCGTGCTGTTCAATTGGCGTCCGTACGGCTACAAGAGTTTGAGCATGTTGTGGTTGAAAATAGAAAAATACCCGAAGACTACTCAATTCAAAAATTTGACCTGATTTTAATTAGTGAGATGGCCTATTACTTATCGGCAGATGAATTACATCAGTTTATTGAAAAGTTAAAGCATAGTTTAAATGATGATGGCGAGATTCTGTGTTGTCACTGGCGTCATGAAATTCAAGATTTTGAATTAAACGCAGAGCAAGTCCATCAAGCTTTTCAGCAACATTTTCCATTTCATCACTACCTCAGCTTAAACGACCCAGACTTTATGATTGATCTGTGGACGGCGAACACTTCCTCTCTAGCTCAGCAGGAAAAACTAAGATGAAAATAGGTATCGTCATTCCAGCGCATAACGAAGAGCACTATCTATCGGCCTGCCTGCAATCTATTCAGGTCGCCATTGATAACATTTGCGATTATGAGGTAGAAGTGCTTGTTGTACTCGATAGCTGTACAGATCAGTCGCGGTTGATTGTACAAAGCCATCAAATCAATTGGATTGAATGCAGCTATGCATGTGTCGGCATGGCGAGGGATTTAGGAATCCGTCATTTAATCGGGCGGGGTGTAACTTGGATTGCATGTACCGATGCAGACACCGTGGTGAGTCCAGATTGGCTGCGCTATCAAATCCAGCACCAACCCACAGATGCAATTTGCGGCACTGTAACGCTAGACGATTTTAGTCATCTCTCTATAACGAAACAGCAAAAATATTTAGCACACTATAAAGATCAGATGGACCATGCACATATTCACGGGGCAAATTTAAGTTTTAGTGCAGAGGTCTATCTTTTGGTTGGTGGCTTTGAGCCTATTTCATGTCATGAAGACGTGTCTTTAATCAAAAAATTGATCAAGCATTGTTGTAATATTACTTGGAGTAATCTGGTACGAGTAACCACAAGTAGTCGCTTAAATGGACGCGCACCTCAAGGTTTATCGTACTTTTTAAATAATCTCTAATGACCTAAATCATCACTTCACCCAATATCGAAATATTCTTTAAGTTTTTAGGGTCATATTTAATTTTGATAATACTGCCCAGTTTATATTTATAGTGATCTTGCTTAACAATAAGCACCTTTAGATTTTCAGTAATGATTTGGCCTTGCTCAGTTTGGAATTTCAATTTGATATAACATAAAGGGCGATATTGCACCTTAGCTAATGAGTCTTGAAAATATACGACCTCGGCAGAAGTCATCTTTCCTCGTTTATAAATTAAAAACCTTTGAACCTGACTTTTAAGAAAAAATGTCCAAGCAATATAGATAAACAATAAGCTAAACCAGACTGTTCCAATAAAAGTCAAAAAATCAGAAAATTTCACTCACTCAAACCAGAATTATTCGTTTAATGCATTATTCTAAATGAACCGATAAGCCCGATCTAGTTTATATAGTTGGTCTGAAACATAAGCAGATGAAGCTTAAAAATTAACGGATCATAATTAAATTTGGGCAGGGTATATAACTTAGTTGTTGTATTTATGACTACATATGTAAACAAACCTTATGAGAAACGTTCTTAACCCCTAAAATTCTACAAAAGAAATTTTAAAGGTGTATAGGTTTGGATTTTTTAAATTTTTTCCGCGATATTCGGGGTGAGTTAAGTCAATATCCTTGGCTAGAAATGTTAGTTTCACTCACGATTTTGATTTTATTTGCTGCAATAGCAAATTTTATTGCCAAACGTATTATTGTTCGGGGCGTTCGTCATTTAGTCACAAAACTCAAATCACCAAATCAGTCTATTTTTGCTCAGCATAGCGTTATAAAGAAATTTGCAAATATTGTTCCTGCTGTTGTGATTATGAACGGCATTGCAACAGTGCCTCATCTATCTCCAAAGTTCATTGCTTTTGTAGAGATGGCAGCGCAGGCATTTATTTTTCTTACACTCGCGCTTACGGTCAGCGAGCTGTTAAATATCTTTAACCTTATTTATCAGCGTAATCCAAAATCTAGAAATAAGCCGATTAAAGGTTACTTACAACTGGTTAAACTCATTTTATTTGTTGTGTGTGGCCTCATGATTTTGGGAACATTCCTTAAAAAGGATGTGTTCACTTTACTTGCAGGCTTTGGTGCAATGGCAGCGGTATTAATGCTGGTTTTCCAAAACACTATTTTGTCTTTGGTGGCGAGTGTACAAATTGCCTCTTATGACATGGTACGTATTGGAGACTGGATTGAAATGCCATCACTCAATGCAGATGGTGATGTAATTGATATTTCACTGCATACGGTAACTGTGCAAAATTTTGATAAAACCTATACCACCATTCCAACCAATAAGCTCGTGACCGATACATTTAAAAACTGGCGAGGTATGAGCAATTCAGGTTGCCGTCGAATGAAGCGTTCACTTTTTATTGACCAAAGTAGCGTTCATTTCATGAGTGATGAAGAGCAACAAAAGCTCAAAGACTTTTTATTGTTAGATCAATACTTAAATGCAAAGAATTCTGAAATTGAAGAATTCAATAAGCATTTAAGCAATCAATCTCGTTACAACAAGCGCCGTCTAACCAATATCGGTACATTTAGAGCTTATGTTGAATTTTACTTACGTCAGCACAAGGGCATTGCTCAAAATCAAACTATTATTGTTCGTCAGTTACAGCCGACAAGCCAAGGTTTGCCACTAGAGATTTATGCATTTACCAACACGATTGCGTGGGTTTCTTATGAGGCAATTCAGTCAGATATTTTTGACCATTTAATTGCAATTCTTCCCGAGTTTGGTTTACGTGTTTATCAAGCACCTTCGGGTCATGACTTGCAAAGATTGACGGCAGAAATTCACCCAAGTTAAGTTTTTAAGCTGTAAATAACAGTGCATAAACTATTTGGAAAAAGCTCCCAAACGGGGGCTTTTTTTTACTCATACTCTTCACAAAAGATTATCCAGCAAACCAAATATTCTGATGATCACACATGGGACTCAAATGCTTAATACGTAGATTGTCTTGCTCAAAATTACCACTCCCTCCAGCAATATCTAATATGCCCCCTAAGCCGATCTGCTGACCTTTATAACTTAAAGTGTTTTTTTCAGCATCCCACTGAGCGCTATGTTCTGGAAAGACAATGAGTATATCTTTCACATAAAGACATCCTTGCTTTAACTCTAAGTTTCCTTTTAAGCGTGCTGAACCAGAGAAACCATCGTACTGATAGGCTGGGAGTTTCATAGCATTGGTACTGTCGTTTGCTTCTTGCTGGTGGCATCCTGCAACAAGGGCAAATACAGCCGTGTAAAGTAATTTATTATTAATACCCAATTTTGTTCCTATAGGGATTTGCATATATTTGATAGTAATTGTCTAAAGTTGCATATCAATCTTTAGATTGTTAAAGAAGATTTCATTCTATTACCGTTCGAACTTAAGATTTAAAGACTAAACTTTCTTATTCATTGGTTTATAAAACTTTGGGTTATTATATTTTATTTATTTGTATATTGTTATCTTTTTCATGAGTGATTTGAGGCACGATATGACGTGTCATCCTCCAAAATAATAGGGCCAAGAAACTTACGCCTGCACCAAGTGCACACACGCCAAGCCAACCTGCATAAGCATAAGTCGCTGTTGTGCTGATTGCGCCCAGTCCACTACCTACCGCATAAAAGAGCATGTATAGACCAACAAGACGGCTATGTGCTTCAGGATGAGTACGAAAAATCATACTCTGGTTGGTCACATGCAGAGCTTGCCCTCCTAAGTCTAGTAATACGATGCCAATCACAAGTGCCCAGAGCGAGTAGGCCATGAGTGAAAGCGGACCCCATGCGAGCAGTAATATTAACAGTGCTGCCAAGCTTGTACGCTGAGCATATCCACGGTCTGCCCAGTAACCCGCACGTGCAGCAGCCAGAGCACCTACAACTCCGACGAGTCCAAAAGACCCAATTACAGTATGCGAGAAGCTATAAGGCGGGGCACTTAACGGCAGTACTAATGCGCTCCAGAAAATATTAAATGCCGCGAACATGAGTAAAGCTAACACACCGCGCACTTGTAGTACTTTTTCTTGGCGTAGTAGTTTCAACATAGAGGCTAGAAGCTGCTGGTAGCGCATGGCACTGGGTTGAATATTTAAATGAGGCAGACATTTCCAAAGGGGCAATGCAATCATGAGCATGATGAGGGCTGCACAGAAGTACACGCCGCGCCAACCCGCCACATCACTAATTCCCCCTGAAAATACACGGGCAAGCAGTAAACCAATGAATACACCACTTTGTGCAGTACCAACCACATGTCCTTGCTCATGTGGGGCCGCCGCACTTGCAGCATAGGCAATAAGCCCTTGAGTCATGGCTGTGCCGAGTAAACCCACCGCAAGTATTCCTGCCAAAAGAATAATTGTAGAGTGGGCAAAGCCAACCACGAGCAATGCAGATATTAAGGCCAGTAGTTGCAGTGCCATTAACCGACGTCGATTTACCAAATCACCCAACGGCACTAAAAAGATTAAGGCTAGGGCACAACCTATTTGAGTGGCGGTCACCACACCACCAATAGCGGCATGACTAACATTAAAGTCCTTGGCTAATATGTCGAGCAAGGGCTGCGCATAATAGACATTTGCTACGCTTGCACCACTAGCAATCGCAAATAGCAAAATTACGCCACGAGGCATGCTTGAAAGTGGGTTATCACTTTTGGCGGATGAAGTTGAAGATGCAAGAGAAGCTTTCATTGTCCTAAATCCATTCAATCTAGTTTTAAAATGCAACTACTTGAATATTAGATCGACTGGTTTTAAAATGCAACTAGATAGCTTGTTGCTGATGATTGGTAAGGAAACTCAATGGCGAACTCTACACTGATAAAAGACGAAGCTTGTCCTGTTGCGCGCTGTGTCAATCTCATAGGAGACCGATGGTCACTGCTGATTGTGCGCGATGCTTTTGATGGAATGCGCCGTTTTGGAGATTTCCAGCGCAGCTTGGGAGTGGCACGAAATATTCTTTCTGACCGACTAAAAAAATTAGTCGATGCTGGTGTTCTTGAACTACAAAATGCTTCAGATGGCACGGCTTATCAAGAATATGTATTGACCGCTAAAGGGAAGAGTTTGTTCCCAGTGATTGTGGCTTTACGACAATGGGGAGAGCAAAACCTATTTGAAAATGGTGAGCGCCATTCTCTGTTGATTGATAAAAATACAGGACAAGAAATTCCATTTATGGCACCAGTCGCGGCGGATGGAACAGTGCTGAGAGCTTCTAATACTCAAGTGCAAAAGGTGAAATAAAAGAAGAGAAAACAAAAATAACCTTTTTTAACTTAAATTTGGGCAGATTAGTTGATAACCTTGCGCGTCAAATTAAGGTGAGATTATGAGATTTATATTCCTCTTTATAAGTGCAATTTCAATTCAATGTTATGCAGCATCAGAAGCAATGGAACTTCATTACTGTGAAACTGTGAAAAAAGCAGCGAGTGGCGTGATGGATGCTAGACAACATGAAGTGCCAGCTAAAGAGTTACATGACATTGCCAATCATCTTGAAGAGCAACAAGCCAAACAACTTTATCAAGAGCTTATCAAATCTGCATATTCTTCAAAGCTATTTGAAGATCCTTTCATTAAGTCAAAAGCTGTCGAAAATTTTCAAACCACTTGGCATGAACAATGTTTGGCAAAAGAATTAGCTAAAAATATGTGAGTGTTGGGGGGAAATGGCTAGCTTAGGTTGGAAGATAGAACTTTATTTCTTACTTACCTTTTCACTAACACTGGCTAAGCGCGGTAAAGCAGGAGAGAAGGTATTAGTTCGAGTTCTTAATATCATGCAAGGCCAACGTTACATTGAAATCTGTGAACGAAATCCTACCCAAGAGCAATTCTTTTATGGTTGGATCGCTAACCGCGTTTCACTATGAAGGTTCTGATTTCGCTGTGTATTCTACTTTCAGGATGCACAGCTCATACGATATCTACAAAAGTGCATGTCACTGTTTGTGTGTGCAGTATGTGAATTAAAGTCTTTAGGAGAACGCTTTTTTATAGATGTGCGAATAAGTTAAATTTGTTTAAATTTTTTTTGAATATATTTAATTTTAGCTTTAGTGTCTATAAGTTAATATAACGAGCTTTATTGTTATTTTCGTAAAAATAAAAAATAAAAATTGTTTTTAAGTTAATGTTTTTTAAAATTATATATATTTTATATTTACATTAATAAGATTGGATACAGATGCATAATTCATTATTAAATTTATATCATCTACTTTAAATAAGCTATTTACCTCTTTGCGAAGAATATTCAATGAGCGGTATAAATATGGTTGATTGAAATAATGAATAAATAAACCCAAGCTTGAATTTACAAGTAGGGATATAGAATGGAAATGTGAAAAAGCTACCCATAGGTAGAAATACTCATGAATTAAGTTGA
>Ga0308166_1001050_pt1 | contig 31556 bp, 26 predicted proteins | sample PhyCR2_2_FD_202137 | JGI IMG/M metagenome (GOLD analysis project Ga0308166, IMG submission 202137) | Phyllosphere microbial communities from UC Gill Tract Community Farm, Albany, California, United States - DLSLCC.R2 | ecosystem: Host-associated > Plants > Phyllosphere > Unclassified | place... | reverse complement strand
TCGTTGGCCGAGACGACCAGCGCGCCGACGGCCTGCTGCGTCGCGGTGTTGATGTAGCTGACCTGGGCGTCGGGGGTGGCTTCGGCCGGTCCGACCTCGGCGAACGTGCCGCCGAACTCGTCGACGGCGGTCTTGCCGCCCTCGCTCGAGGTATCGAAGTACGGGTTGCCGAGGTTCTTGGGCAGGAACGTGATCGCGAGGTTGTCCGATCCGCCTTCGCCCTCTGAGCCCGACCCGCCGGAGCCGCCGCTGGTGTCGGCGCAGCCGGTCAGCACGAGCGCTGCGGCCACGGCGACCGCCGCGAACCCCGCGATCTTCTTACGTGCAAACATCATTGTTCTTCCTTTCGTGATGAGCACCGCTGGCGGGTGCCGACGATGTGAGGCTGCCTCATGGTGCGGGAGAGGCTGCTACGCGGAGTGGCGGACCGGCCTTCGCTCGCACGCGCTGCGCCCAGGCGAGGACGCTGGCTGCGACGACCGAGAAGATCAGCAGACCGCCGGTGATGATGTTGATGACGTCGGACGTGACGCCCGCGAGGCGAAGGCTGCTGCCGAGCACCCCGATCAGGAGCACCGCTGCGACGACACCGTGCAGGTGCCCGCGTCCGCCGAAGACCGAGACTCCGCCGAGCACGACAGCCGCGATCACCTGCAACTCGAGCCCTGTGGCGTTGTCGCCTCGGGCGCTGCCGAACCGCAGCGTGTAGAAGATGCCCGCGAACGCGGCGACGACACCCGACAGCACGAACAGGATGAACTTCGTCCGCTCCACGTTGACGCCCGAGAAGCGCGCGGCATCCTTCGAGAGCCCGATCGCGAACACTCCGCGACCGAAAGGGGTGAAGTGCAGCAGCACCGCGAACAGCACCAGCAGGACTAGGAACGGGATCACGATGTACGGAATGGTCGTCCCGGCGATCTTCGCCTTCGCCAGCGCCGTCCACGTCTCGGGGAAATCGGTGACGGCGGTGGTGCCGAGCAGACCCACCGCGAGTCCGCGGAAGAGGGCGAGCGTGCCGATGGTGACGGCGAGGGAGGGCAGCCCGACGACCGTGACGAGGAAGCCGTTGAACGCACCGCCCACCACTCCGACCAGCAGTGCGGCGAGGGCCGCGACCTCGAACGGCGCACCGGATTCGGTGAGCACACCTGTGACGACGCTGGCGAGACCGACCATCGATCCGACCGAGAGGTCGATCTCTCCCGTGATCATCACGAGCGTCATGGGCAGCGCGATCAGGAGGATCGGCGCGACGTCCAGCAGCAGGTAGTTCGCGGTGATCGGCTGGGCGAACCCGCGGATCGAGACGGCCGCGACGATCGTCACGAGCACCAGCAGCGCGATGATCGCGAACTCGCGGTTGATGAAGATGCGCCGCCAGAGCGGACGGTCGTAGTCGCGGATGACGCGCGTCGACGTGGTGGTCGTTGTCGTGGTCATGATTCGTCCCTCGCCTCGATGAGCTGGCGTCTCTGTCTGACCGCGAGCACCCTGTCGAGCACGATGGCCCCGATGATGAGCACACCCACGACGGCGCGCTGCCAGAAGTCCGGAATGCCGAGGATGGGCAGCGCGCGGTTGATGGTCATCAGGAGCATCGCGCCGATGGCCGCGCCCCAGACCGTGCCGACACCGCCCGTGATCGCGATGCCGCCGATGACGGCGGCGCCGACCGCATCCAACTCCCAGCCGCTACCGGCCTGCGAACTGATCGATCCGTAGCGTGCGGCGTAGAACACGCCGGCGAGTCCGGCGAGCGCACCGGAGAGGACGAACGCCGAGAGCACGCGGCGGGTGACCTTGAGGCCGTAGAGCTCGGCAGCCGAGGGGTCGGACCCGATCGCGTAGTACTCGCGACCGCCCCGGGTGTTGCGCAGGTACCAGGCCGCCATCGCGAGCACGATCACCGCGATGATCGACAGCACCGGGATGAACAGGATCTGCTGCGTGCCCAGCGCGAGGAAGCCCTTGGGCATGTCGGAGGCGTTGATGCGATCGCTGCCCGTCCACAGCACGTTGATGCCTCGGTAGGCATACAGCGTGCCGAGTGTGATCACCATCGCCGGCACCTTCGCGAAGGCGACCAGAGCTCCGTTCACGAGTCCGAGGAAGGCTCCGAGCAGCACGGCCGCGATCACGACGACGACGATCGGGATGCCGGGCACATCGACGAACAGGCGTCCCGTCAGGTAGGCCGTGAGCCCCATGACCGAGCCGACCGAGAGGTCGACGTTGCGCGTGATGATCACGATCGCCTGGCCGACCGCCACGAGCATGAGGATCGACGGCGTCAGCAGCAGGTCGCGCCAGCCGTCGGAGCTGAACAGGAAGGCCGGATTCTTGACGGTGGCGGCGATCACGACGAGCACGAGGGCGGCGAGGATGCCGAACTCCCGCGCGCGACCGATGCCGCCCGGCTTCTTTGCGATCGCCGGTGCGGCGAATGCCGGGGCGGTGGTGGTGCTCATGAGTGCAGCTCCGATGAGTGGGTGGCGGCGAACATGACGTTCTCGCTGGTGGCGTCGTCGCGGGAGATCTCGGCGGTGATGCGGCCTTCGCGCATGACGAGCACACGGTCGGCCATGCCGAGCACCTCGGGGAGCTCGGACGAGATCATCAGGATTCCCATGCCCTCGCCCGCGAGCTGCGAGAGAAGACGGTGCACCTCGGACTTCGTTCCCACGTCGATCCCTCGGGTCGGCTCGTCGATGATGAGCACCCGCGGGTCGGTGGCGAGCCATTTGGCCAGCACGACCTTCTGCTGGTTTCCGCCCGAGAGCGTAGCCGCCACGGTGTCGAGTGCGTGGGTCTTGACCTCGAGGCGGGATGCCCACTCCTTGGCGGCCCGGTTCTCGATGCCGCTGGTGATCAGGCCCCACTTCGACAGACGCCGACGGATCGCGAGTGTGATGTTGCCGCCGACACCCGCGTCGATCACGAGACCCTGCTTGCGACGGTCTTCCGGGACGAGGGCGAGTCCGCTGCGCATCGCGGCGGTGGGGTTGCGGCGAGCGACGGCTGAGCCCAGCATCCGCACCTCGCCTTCGCTGTAGGGATCGACGCCGAACACGGCGCGGGCGACCTCGGAGCGCCCCGCTCCGACGAGGCCCGCGAGCGCGACGATCTCGCCGGCGCGCACCGTGAAGGAGATGTCGTGGAAGACGCCAGGACGGGTGAGTCCCGTGATCTCCAGCAGCGGCTCGCCGATCGCGGCCTCCTGCTTGGGGAAGAGCTCGGTGACGTCACGGCCGACCATCTGCCTGACGAGGTCGTCGACCGTGGTCTCGGCGATCGGGGTGGTGTCGATGTACGCACCGTCGCGCATCACGGTCACCGTGTCGCACAGGTCGAAGACCTCGTCGAAGCGGTGCGAGATGAAGAGGATCGCGCGTCCCTCGTCGCGGAGGCTCCGGGCGACGGCGAACAGCCGGTCGACCTCGACGCCGCTGAGGGCCGCGGTCGGCTCGTCCATGATCAGCACGCTCGCGTCGAGCGAGATGGCCTTCGCGATCTCGATGATCTGCTGGTCGGCGATCGACAGACCCTCGGTGATGCGGTCGGGGTCGAGGGCGACGCCCAGGCGGCGGAAGATCTGGTCGACCTCGGCGCGCATGGCCTTGCGGTCGATGCGCCCGAGGACGCCGGTGGGCTGACGGCCCATGAAGATGTTCTCGGTCACCGAGAGGTCGGGGAACAGCGTCGGCTCCTGGTAGATGACCGCGATGCCCGCGGCCTTCGACTGGGCCGTGCTGGTGAAGTCGACCTCTTCGCCATGCAGGCGGAAGTCCCCCGAGTCACGACGGTAGAGACCGGCCATGATCTTCACGAGGGTCGACTTGCCCGCGCCGTTCTCGCCGATGAGGGCGTGGATGGAACCGGGGCGGAGCGTCAGGCTGCCGGAGCGGAGCGCGACGACGGGGCCGAAGGACTTCACGACCCGATGCAGCTCGAGCGCGGTGGGGGGAGCGCTGCGGGCGGAGGCTGCGTCTACCACTGGCTTTCCTCTCCGTTGAGGGGGATGATGATCGGAATGAACTTTACCTGAATCGATTCAGGTACGTTTCAGGCTAGTGTATGTGATGCCGGTCGCAGGTCAACCCCTGATGCCGAAGCGTGATCCGCCCGACGACGAGAGGACAGCCGAATGCCGATCAGCATCCGCGATGTCGCGCTCCGTGCGGGCGTCTCGGTGGGCACGGTCTCGAACGTCCTGAACCGTCCGGACGAGGTCTCCAGCGACTCGGTCGAGCGGGTCACACAGGCGATCGAAGAGCTCGGCTACGTGCGCAACGATGCAGCCCGCAAGCTCCGGGCCGGTGTCAGCACGACCGTCGGCTTCGTGGTGCTCGACGGGCAGAACCCCTTCTACAACGACGTCGTGCGCGGCGCGGAGGACGAAGCCTCCAGTCACGGCATCGCGATCCTCTACGGCAACACCGACGACGACCCGTCCCGCGAGAAGGTCTACCTCGATCTGTTCCGCGAGCAGCAGGTGCGCGGTCTGCTGATCGCCCCGTACGGCGATGTCATGACACAGCTGCGCAAGTTCCGCGCGAGCGGTATCGCGACCGTGCTGGTCGACCGGTTCAGCGCCGACAGCGGATTCTCTTCGGTCTCGGTCGACAGTGTCGCCGGTGGCCGGTTGGCGGTCGAGCACCTGATCGAGGGCGGACGTCGGCGCATCGCCTTCGTCGGCGGCCCCTTCGACATGCGCCAGGTCACCGATCGCCTGGCCGGAGCGCGTGCCGCCGCAGAGAACGCCGCAGTGCACGTCGAACTCGAGGTCGTGGCGACCTCGGCGATGACCGTCGAAGAGGGCGTCGCCGCCGGTGCCAGACTGCTCACCCGCCCTCGGCGCGAATGGCCGGATGCCCTCTTCGCCGCCAACGACCTGCTCGCCCTCGGGCTGCTGCAGTCGCTGGTCTCGGGCGGGCGAGTGCTCGTCCCCGACGAGATCGCACTGATCGGCTTCGACGACAACCCGTTCGCCGCTGCGGCCGCCGTTCCCCTGTCGTCGATCCGCCAGCCCAGCCGCATGATCGGCCGCACCGCGCTGCGCATCGTGCTCGAAGAGGCGTCCGACCCCGAGAGCATCCCCCGTCAGACCGTGTTCCCGCCCGAGCTGATCGTGCGTCGCTCCACCGGCGGCTGAAGCCTGCGCCGATCGGCTCATCCGCTCGCCGGACCACTCACCTGCATGCCCGAATCACGGATGCATGCCGAGAACACGCTTTCTCGGCATGCATGTGCGATCGGAGCATGCATGTGCGATCGCAGCATGCGAGCGGACGGAGCGCAGCGGACGGATGGTGCGGACGATGTCAGGCGGACGGCGGCACGAACTCGGACCCCTCCCACCGGTAAACGCTTTCCTCTATGATGAGCGGAACCGGAAGGCGAATCACGATGATGCACGACATCCTGCTCGTGGGTGCTCGGGGGTACGGCGCCTCGCACCTGCGCACTCTCGAGAGACTGTCCGACCGCGCCCGGCTGGTCGCCGTCGCCGACCCGGCGGGCGCTCCCACAGAGGGGTACGGGACGGATGCGCCCGCCTTCCCGAGTCTGAGCGCGGCACTGTCGGCAGGCGTGCGCCCGGATGTCGTGATCATCGCGACCCCGACCGGAACCCACCACTCCCTCGCGCTCACCGCACTCGATGCCGGCGCAGACGTCTATCTCGAGAAGCCCCCGGTCGCGAGCATGGCGCAGTTCGTCGAGCTCCTCGCATCCCAGAAGGCCGCGGGGCGCAGCGTGCAGGTGGGTTTCCAGAGCTTCGGGTCGCACGCCATCGAAGAAATCGCAGGCCTCGGCAGACCCACATCGGTCGCGACCTGGGCGACCTGGTCGCGCGACGCCGCCTACTGGTCGAGGTCGGCATGGGCGGGCAAGCGGATGCTGGACGGCGCTCCCATCGTCGACGGGGTCATCACCAACCCGCTGGCACACGCCGTGGCCACCGCCTTGCGGGTCGCCGGCGCGCGCCGCCGCGAAGACGTGGAGCGCATCGAGCTCGAACTGTTCCGCGCCAACGACATCGAGGCGGATGACACGTCGAGCCTGCGCGTGACACTCCGAGACGGCCTCCGCGTCACGGCGGCGTTGACTCTCGCGAGTCCAGAGCAGACGGCCCCCGTGATCGAGGTGCGCACAGTCGATGCGAACGTGCTGTTCGGGTACACCACCGATGAGCTGCGGTACGCCGACGGACGCGTCCGTCGCACCGGCCGAACCGATCTCGTCGAGCAGCTCCTCGACCACCGCGAGCACGCCATCCCGCTGTCATCGCCCTTGATCGACACCGGTGCGTTCATGGCGGTGCTCGAGGCGGTGCGCACGGCGCCCGACCCCACGCCCATGCCCGGATCCGCGATCACGGTCATGACCGATCGCGCGGCCCCGCTCACCACCGTCGACGGCATCCAGGAGGTCGTCGAGAGGGCCGCACGCTCAGGGGCCCTGTTCAGCGAGATCGGAGCCGCCTTCGCCCGCTGAGTCCGCCTCCCGGGCTCAGTACGCGCGCGCGATCGGGCGCCGCAGTCCTTCGTACTCGACCGACGGCCAGCGTTCGTCGACGGTGAGAACCTGCCATCCCTCTGCGGTGCGCAGCATCGTGTCCTCGACTTTGACTCCGGGGGCCGACGGATTCCATGCGAAAGCCTGGTTCTCAACGAGCACATCGAGCGTGGACGCGGTGGCGCGCGGGTCCCGCCCGGCGTAGCCGGCCGGGCCGCCCTGATGATGCCGCCGCCACTCCCCCGAATCGAATCCGAAGCGCCCGTAGGCGGAGCATCCGGCAGCGAAGGCCTGGTCGAGTCGAGCACCCGGCGCAGAGGCGTCGAGGAATGCGCGCTCCACAGCGAGAATCGGCTCCTCGTCGACCGCGGCGCCGATCCAGCGCGTGGCGTTCGCGATCAGTCCGTGGCGGCGTCCACACACCACCAGCATCGCCCGCTCCCCCAGCAGGGCATCGGTCGGCAGCGGATGCCGATACGAGACACGACTCGCACCGGTCACGAGCACGACCAGCGGGTCGATGCCCCGCGACACGAGCTCCGCGGCGACGGCCGATGCGGCATCCCGCTCGCTCCACTCCGGCCCGACACGGTCGGCCAGAGCGTCCGTCACCGAACGGGCGAGTTCCCGTCCGAGGGCGCGGTAGCGAAGCTCCTCAGCGGGCAGCATCCGGGCCCGCGCCGCCCGCAGCTCCCCGGCCACCGCGGTCTCTCCGATGGCCGACGCCGAGCCCGAGTGCTCCGTGGCTGCGACTGCCGGCGGCGTCCACCACGGCACCCGCACGAGGCGATCGACGTCCGAGGGCAGCAGTTCCTCGGCGACGAGTCGATCCGCCTCGTTCTCCGCCACGAAGAGGGTGTCTCCGTCTGGACCGGCTCGTACGGCCAGCACGGGCGGACCGGCCAGCGACACGTGTGTGCGCACCCCTTCGAGATACCAGGACACCGCCTCGTGAGAGGTCAGCAGGATCGGCGCCCCCATGTCGCGGCGCACTCGGGACACTCTCTCCTGCTTCTCGATACGATCCTTGAATGACCCGACCATGAGAACTCCTAGCAAACGTTTTCTCACATATGACCACATCCGCCGTCATTCGCGGAAGAGGGGACTCCGATGACACGCTCCGCACGAGCAGGCATCATCGACGTCGCGAAGCTCGCCGGCGTCTCGCTCTCGACCGTCTCGCGGGCCATGAACGGGAACCCGACTGTCGATCCGCTGCTCGTCGAACGCGTGCGGGCCGCCGCGGCAGAGCTCGGCTACACGGCGAACCCCCTCGCTCGCAGTCTCGTGCTCGGCCAGACGCAGACGGTGTCGGTCATGATCCCCGATCTCTCGAATCCCACGTTCCAGGCGATCCTGCAGGGACTCAGCCGCGCTGCCGCGGCCGACGGTTACCACGTGCTCATCTCCGACACCGCCGAGCAGGTCGGCGATGAGGTCGCTCTGGCCACGACGACGAGACGTCGCACCGATGGCGTGATCCTCTGCGCCCCCCGTCTGCCGCAGAGCGAGCTGTCGGCGCTGCTGCCATCGGTCGCACCCGCCGTGGTGATCAACCGCCTTCCGCAAGAGGACGTGCCGACGGTCGCCGCAGACTACGGCGCCGCCATGGGCGAGCTCATCGCACATCTGCGTGAGCTCGGGCACCGCCGCATCGTGTTCCTCTCCGGAGTCGTGGGCAGCGCATCGGGCGAGGCTCGAGCGCGCGCGATCGCCGATGCGGCCGCCGTCGGCGACATCGAGTTCCTCGAGATACCGGCGGGCGTCGACTTCGACAGCGGCGCGGCCGCGGCGGACGCCGTCATCGCGAGCGGTGCGACCGCCGTGCTGGCCTTCAACGACCTCGTCGCCATGGGATTGCTGTCGGCCGTGACGACCCGGGGGATCCGGGTCCCCGAGGACCTCTCGATCACGGGCTTCGACGACATTCCGTTCGCGGCCTACACCACGCCCCCGCTCACCACGGCGGCGGTGCCTGCCGCCGAGATCGGACGCCTCGCCTGGGACGCGATGCACGCCCTGCTCACGGGCGGCGACCCCGTGGCCGCCGCGACCTTCACCCCCGCTGTCGTCGTCCGCGCGAGTACCGGCCCGCGCCGGAGGTGAGCTCCGGGGGCAATGCAGACGCCCCCTCAGAACTGACTGTTGTCGGCACCGGTCACGCATGCTAATCTCGGGAAACCGGTTACTCGGGGAAGCGTTTTCTCAGCTTTCCCGCATCCGACCTCGATGACGAGCACAGGAAGGCGCACCCATGGTGAGCGTTGACGCGACGGCAGGGCAGACGCCCGCCACGTACCGGAAACGCCCGTGGTGGCAGAGCATCTGGCGCCAGCGCGCGCTGTATCTGATGGCCCTCCCCGGCATCGCGTACTTCATCGTCTTCAAGTACCTGCCGATGGGCGGCCTGGTGATCGCCTTCCAGGACTATTCGCCGTTCCGCGGAATCGGCGGCAGCCCCTGGGTCGGCTTCGACCATTTCATCCGGTTCTTCAGCGAGAGCACATTCGTGATGCTCCTGGTGAACACCGTGACCGTGTCGCTGCTCCTTCTGGTCTTCGCATTCCCGATTCCGATCATCCTCGCGCTGCTTCTCAACGAGCTGCGCTCCAAGCTGTTCCAGCGCAGCATCCAGACCGTCATCTACCTGCCGCACTTCATGTCGTGGGTCATCGTCGTCTCGCTCTTCTACGTCCTGCTCACCACCGACGGCGGCAGCATCAACGCCCTGTTGGAATCCTGGGGCCTGCAGGCCGTGCCGTTCCTCACCGACCCCGACTGGCTGCGACCGCTGTACACGGTGCAGGAGATCTGGAAGACCGCAGGGTGGGGCACGATCATCTACCTCGCCGCGATGACCGGTGTCGACATGGAGCTCTACGAGGCGTCCGAGCTCGACGGCGCAGGCCGCTGGCTGCAGACCTGGCACATCACACTCCCCGCCATCCGTCCGACGATCATCGTGATGTTCATCCTCGCGATCGGCGACTTCCTCGAGCTGGGGTTCGAGCACATGTTCCTGATGCTGAACTCGCTCAACCGCGAGGTCGGCGAGATCTTCGACACCTACGTGTACACAGCCGGAATCCAGAACGGGCAGCTCAGTTATGCGACGGCGGTCGGCCTGTTCAAGGGGCTCGTGGGCCTCATCCTCGTGATCGGCGCCAACAAGCTCGCCAAGAAGCTCGGCGAGGAGGGCGTGTACTGATGTTCTCGTACGAGGCGTTCATGCGTCTGAACCTCTTCCTGCGCGCTGTCTACCGCGTGGCGTACCTGAACCTGCTCTGGGTCGCCGCGACCGCACTCGGACTCGTCGTGTTCGGTATCGGCCCCGCGTCGTACGCGGTCGCCGCATACCTCGACGGCTGGTTCCGACGCGGCGAGACCCCACCTGTCACTGCGGCCTTCATCGGTCACCTGCGCGCGCGTTACTGGCCGGCCACGGCGATGGGCGGCATCCTCCTCGCGGCGAGCGCGATCGTCGTCACGAACATCTTCACCGGCTCCAGCTGGCTGCTGCAGTTCGTCAACGTCGTGGCACTCGTCGTGATCGGCATCATCGCCGCGTACGTGTTCCCAGTGATGGCGGCCACAGACATCCGCGGCATCCACCGTCAGATCGTCGCCGCACTGCTGCTCGGCCTCGGCTCGCTGCATTGGACGATCATCGCCACCACCGCCGTCGTCGCCGTCGTGTGGATGCTCGCCACCTTCGCCCTGCCGATCCTCGTGCTCTTCGGCATCGGCATCCCCGCCGCTGCGATCGGCGCCGTGACCCGCATCGTCTTCGGCCGGCTCGCCGAAGAAGCCCCGACCTCACCCCCTACGCCGCGCGAGACCTCGCCGGCCCGTCTGCACCTTGCGAGAGGAAGATCACAATGAGGAATCACTCCAGGCTCGGAATCGCCGTCGCTTCCGTCACCGTCGCAGCACTCGCGCTCACCGCGTGCGGCTCGTCGGGCGATGCGTCGGGAGAGGGCGGTGGTGACGTCAAGCCCGCCGAGAGCGTCACCTGGATGACGATGCTCCACACGCCGACGACACCGGAGGCCGACGGTCCGATCCGGACCGCGCTCGAGGAGTACACAGGCACTGAGCTGAACTTCCAGTGGGTGCCGGATGCGTCGAAGGACGAGAAGATCAACGCGGCACTCGCGTCGGACACGCTCGCCGACATCACGTCGATCACGAACACGTCGAACACCTCGGTACGACAGGCACTCAGGTCCGGCCAGTTCTGGGACGTCGAGAAGTATCTGAAGGACTACCCGAACCTGTCGAAGATCGACGAGCAGACGATCGCCTCCGCCCGCATCGACGGCCACCTCTACGGCGTTCCGTTCCAGAAGCCGATGGCCCGCTACGGAGTGCTGATCCGGCAGGACTGGCTCGACAACCTCGGCCTCGAGACACCGCACACGATCGAGGAGCTCAGCGAGGTGGCTGTCGCGTTCGCCACCCAGGATCCCGACGGCAACGGTCAGGACGACACCACCGGGTTCATCGACCGGCTCGAGAGCTTCAAGCTGGGCTTCAAGTCACTCGCGGGCCACTTCGGTGCGGGGAACAACTGGGCCGTCACCGATGACGACGAGGTCGTCCCCTCTTTCCAGACCGACGAGTTCAAGCAGGCCATGGAGTGGTACCGCGGCCTGTACGAGCAGGGCGCGGTGAACGGCGAGTTCGTGACGATGCAGAAGCAGAATCAGCAGGATGCGATCGCCCAGGGCAAGGGCGGAATCGTCGTGACCGGCCTGTTCGAGGCGAAGAACTACATGAATCTCGCGCTGAGCGCGGATCCGAACACCCCCATGGCATGGGCGCTGGTCAACGACATGACATTCGAGGACGTGCCGCGCCGCACCCTCTCGGACACGAACGGCGGCTTCGGCGGATGGCTGGCGCTGTCGACCACCCAGGTCAAGGACGAGGCGGAGCTCAAGTCGATCCTCGCGTTCATCGACAAGCTGCTCGACGAGGAGGCGTTCGCTCTCATGACGAACGGCGTCGAAGGCGAGCACTACACGGTCGACGGCGACGGCGTCGTCTCGATCACGGATCAGGCCACGTGGGAGCAGGAGGTGCAGCCGTACAACTCCTCGCGCCCCTCCGATATCGTCACGACGTTCAAGAGCTCTGCACCGTATGTCGACGAGGGCAACGAGAAGATCGCCGAGAACGCCGAGTTCGCCGTAGTCGACCCGACGCAGCCGCTGAGCTCTGCGGCATTCGACCAGAGCTGGTCGACGATCCAGCAGGCAGCGAACGACGCGTACAACAAGTACATGGTCGGCCAGATCGACATGGACGGCTACGAGGCCGCGATCGACAAGCTCGGCGGACAGGGACTCGACACCATCATCGAGGAGTTCACCGCCTCGTACGCCGAGAGCAAGTGACATGAGCGGAACGCAGGTGCAGAGCAGCGAGAGCGGTGTCGTGAGCGCCACGCGCGCACTCCAGCACGCCATCGATCGGGCGGCCGATGCGGGAGGCGGACGCGTGAGCGTCGCCCCCGGCGTGCACGAGACCGGTGCTCTGCGCCTGCGCTCGCATGTGGAATTGCATCTCGAGGCCGGGGCCGTACTGCGGTTCGTGGCCGACCCCGCCCTCTACCCGCCGGTCGCCGCGCGCTGGGAGGGCGCCGCGACCACAATCCACTCGCCGTGCATCTACGCCCGCGACGCGGTCGATGTGGCGATCACCGGACGTGGCGAGATCGACGGCGGCGGTGCGTGGTGGTGGGCGGCGTTCCGCGCCGGCGACCTCTCTCACCCGCGTCCGACCATGATCGGTCTGCACGGATGCTCCCGAGTCGAGATCTCGGGCATCACTCTGCGCGACTCCCCTGCGTGGACCGTGCATCCGCTGCTCTGCGACGACGTGCGCATCACCGGCATCCGCATCATCAACCCTCCCGACTCGCCCAACACCGACGGCATCGACCCCGAGTCGTGCCGGAACGTGCGCATCAGCGACTGCCACATCGATGTGGGCGACGACTGCATCGCGATCAAGGCAGGCAGCGAGGCGTCACCCGATCGTGTGCCGTGCGAGAACATCGCGATCACGAACTGCACGATGATCCACGGGCACGGCGGGGTCGTGATCGGCAGCGAGATGTCCGGCGGCGTGCGCGGGGTCGTGATCTCGAACTGCGTCTTCCAGGGCACCGATCGCGGCATCCGCATCAAGTCGCGGCGCGGTCGTGGCGGCACCGTCGCCGACGTACGGGTCTCGAACATCGTGATGGACCACGTGATGTGTCCGCTGGTCATCAATCCCTTCTACTTCTGCGGCCCTGAGGGCAAGCTGCCGATCGTCTCGGATCGCACGGCGCAGCCGGTCGATGCGGGAACGCCGCGGTTCCGCGGCATCCACCTGTCGCACATCACCGCGACGAACGTGCAGTCCTGCGCCGCGTTCATCTCTGGTCTGCCCGAGGCGCCGCTCGACGACGTCTCGCTCGATCACATGAGCATCTCGTTCGCGCCGGATGCCGAGCCTGCCGTCCCGGCGATGGCCGACGGCGTGCCCGCGATGGCCGCAGCCGGCATCCAGGCGCAGTTCGCCACGGGCCTGCGCATCTCCGGCCTCCGCCTCGACGGCGTGGTCGGGCCAGACCTCGTCGCCGACGACACCGTCGAGGTGACGCGATGACCGCCACTGAGATTCGGCATGCCCACGTGGTCGCTCCCCCCTTCCGCCGCCGGGCAGAGCTCATCGTCGCCGGCATCGGCCTGGCCGCCGCCGCCGTGCTGCAGGGCGGGTTCGCCCTCGTGATCACTCGCAGCGACGACGCCACCCTGCGATCCACGATCGTCCCGGCCATGCGTGCCGCGGGCCTCGATCTCGCCGAGGCCGACGCCCACGTCGTGCTGAACACCATGGCCGCGTGGTTCGGATTCTCGTTCATCCTGGTCGCGCTGTGCACGGCGATCGGCTTCTTCTTCGCTCGACTGCGCCCGCGCCGCCGAGCGACCGGCCTGTGCTTCCTCGCTGCGGGCCTGGCCTGCCTGCTCGGAACGCAGTTGATCCTGTACCCGGTCGCCTTCTTCTTCCTGATCGCCGCTGCACTGTTCGCGGTGCGCACAGTCACCCCTCGGAGTTCGTCATGACCAGCACCCTGCCCCGCGTCGACGACGCCACTGTTCCGATCCGCGTCCGCGAGGCCGCGCGCAAGCGCCGGTCGATCACGCCCGGCCGCCGCGTGTTCATGGTGGTCAACGCCGTGATCCTCACGGCGTTCGCACTGGCCTGCCTGCTGCCCTTCGTCAACGTGCTGGCCAGCTCCCTGGCGACGCCGGGCGAGCTCGCGACACGCCCCTTCATCCTGTGGCCTGAGACCTTCAGCCTCGATGCGTATCGGTACATCCTCTCGACACCGACGATCTTCCGCGCTCTGGGAGTGTCGGCGATCGTCACGATCGGAGGCACGCTGATCAGCCTGATCCTCACGGCGTTCATGGCATACGCACTGTCGAAGAAGCACCTGAGAGGCCGCCGGGTGATCAACTTCCTGGTGCTGTTCACGATGCTGTTCTCTGGCGGCATGATCCCGACATTCATCGTGGTCAAGAACCTCGGTCTGATCGACTCGCTCTGGTCGCTCATCATCCCGGTGGCGATCAACGCGTTCAACTTCGTGATCATGCGCAGCTTCTTCCAGGGCATCCCCGAGAGCCTCGAAGAGGCTGCCCGGATCGACGGCTGCAGCGAGCTCGGCGTGTTCTGGCGCATCGTGCTGCCGCTGTCTCTGGCCTCGATCGCGACCATCGGACTGTTCTACGCGGTCTACTACTGGAACACCTACCAGAGCGCGATCCTCTACATCAACAGCTCCGAGCTGTGGCCGATGCAGGTGCTGCTCCGGCAGATCGTGATCGTGGCGAGCGGCCTGAACGCCGACGGCGCGGCCGTCGACGTCGTGCCGCCGGCGCAGTCGGTGCGTATGGCCGTCATCTTCGTCGCGACACTGCCGATGCTGATCGTCTACCCGTTCGTGCAGCGCTACTTCGTCAAGGGCGCGCTGATCGGTTCGGTCAAGGGCTGACCGTCGGGCAGCATCTCAGCCGTCATGGCATCCGGTAGCTGCCGCGCCAGGTCCAGTCCGAAGCGATCGCAGGACCGTAGCCCTGAGACATCACGGTGAGGATGCCGTCCCCCGTCGCCACGAGTCGCAGCCGCACCGATGCGATGTCGTCGGCGGCCGCGCTCACCCGCACATCGAGCACCCCGGGTGACGACCAGCCCGCTGTGATGACGGCATCGCCGAGCGGCAGGATCGCCACCGTCGGTCGTGCGGTGTCGAACCGCAGCGTCAGACCTTCGATCTCGAGCTCGCCGCCATCGGCGTCGAGCACGACGGAGAGTCGAGGCGGGGCGTCCTCACCCGACAGCCGCGTGCCCGTGCCGCGAACAGATCGTGCGGAGGCGGGATCGTGCGGTGGCGTCGGGGGCTGCAGCAGCACGTGACCGGCGGGGTCACCATCGAGTGCAGTGATGACCAGATCAAGGAGCCGCTGATCGCCGCTCGCCAGCGTGGTCGTATCGGCCGTGACCACCGCGGCGAGCCCACGCGACGGGTCTCCGTAGACCAGCTGCCCGCCGAGCCCGAACATCAGCCAGCATCCGCCACCGGGAAGCCAGACCTGGCGTGCGTACGCGTGGCGCAGCGCCGCACCCCAGGTCTGCGTCGCCGGGTGGCTGCGGTGCTCGATCAGACGTTCCCGCACCGCTGTCGGCAGCACGGCGACCGTGCCGTTCACTGCCTCGGCGATCCGCAGCATGTCGCCGGGTGCGGCGATGAGCCCGGAGCCTCCGTGGCTGATGCCCTCAGGTCCGGGAAGGAAGCTCATGCTCTGCCCCACCCCGAGCGGGTCGAGCAGACGCGGGCGCAGGTAGTCGAGCATCGGCATCCCGGCCAGTCGCTCGACCAGTGCGCTGAGCACGTAGCTCGCACTCGTGTCGTACGTGAACAGCGTCCCCGGGCGATGGGTCGGCGGCACTCGGAAGTACGACTCCAGCCATCCGTCTCCGTCGGCGTCGTAGGTGGTGCGACTGTGCGGACCTGTCATCGCGAGCATGTCGTCGATGCGCGTGGCGCTGAGCCACGCGTGCACGGGCCCCATCTCAGGGAAGTGGTCGATGATCGGGTCGTCGAGGCGCAACCGCCCCTCCTCGACGAGCAGGAGGATCGCGAGGGCCGTGACCGACTTCGATACCGAGTACATGCGGCGCGGCACGTCATGCCCCCATGGCGCCACTGCGGCGCGCACCCGTTCGTCACCGTCGACGCTGATCGCGAGCGAGTGGATGGCGATGTCGGCGGCCTGCGCACTCTCGAGCAATCGCTGCAGATCGGATGTCATGGCTCAGGCTCCCAGCCGTCTCGCGACCGCCGCGGGATCGGCAGGGGATCGTTCGAGGATCGCGACGCGGAGGTCGAGGTGCAGCGTCTCACCGACAGCGAGGCTGCGGCGACCGGTCACCGCGACTCCGGGCCCGAAGCCGACGTACCCGTCAGCGCGGACGAACCAGGGCATGTCGCCGTTCGACGTCGTCGCGACGAGCGAGACCCCCGGCCCGTCCACGGCGAGCCAGGGCGAGAGCGAGCCGTGCGCGGCGTCCGTCCCCTCGCCTGCGGCAGAGCGCACGCGACCCTCGAGGAACGACGCGCGCCAGAAGATCCCCCCGTAGAAGGCTCCGTCGCGCCCGTTGGTCTGCGGGCTGCCGAAACTGACCGCGCCCCGCGCTGCGGTGAGTTCGGTGTTCCAGCGCACGTCGATCCCGTCGGCGCGGCCACGCACGGAGATCGTTCGCCGCTCCTCGAGCAGTGGCGTCTCGTCGCCCCCGTCGCGGCCGATCCAGAGCAGCTGCTCGGTGACGCTGCCGGAGCCGACCTCGCGCGACAGCACCTGCTGCCTGCCGTGATTCGACAGCATCTGCGACCCCTCGCCGCGCACGAATGTGCGTCCGCCCCAGAATGTCGTGCCGTTCACATCGGGGATCGCGACGCTCACCCCGAGGTGGTGCACGTGGTCCTCCGGTCCGACCGCGGTCGCGGCAGCACCATCTCTCGTCGTGGCGGTGAGGTACGGGCGTGGAGACAGCAGCGGGTCGACGTCCTCACCATCGTGATAGCGGACTCCACCGGACTCCACCCGGAGCAGATCGATGCTCACGCGATCTCCCTGGTGCTGGCTCGCGATGCGAGCTCCGGCGAGAACATGATCGGGTCACGGATCGGCTCATCGGTCATCTCGGCGCGAAGCACCTCCCAGATACGCGCACCGATCTCCGACAATCTCGACGTCATGGTGGTGAGCGACGGCGACGAGAAGCGCGAGAACGGGATGTCGTCGAACCCTGCGACCGAGATCTCCCCCGGCACGGCGACCCCCTCCTCCGACAGTCTTCCGAGGAGACCGAGGGCCACGACGTCGTTGTACGCGATCACGGCTGTCGCGCCCGTCGCGCGCAGCGCGGGCCAGGCCTCGTAACCGTCTTCGAAGGAGTGACCGCACGGCACGTCGATGATCTCGACCTCCGGCTCTGCGGTGCGCAGCTCGTCGAGGCCACGCTCCCGTTCCCAGTTCGCCCGCGCATACGCGGGGCCTGCGAGGAAGGCGATGCGGCGATGACCGAGCTGCATCAGATGTCGAGCGAGCAGCAGGATGCCCTCGTGGTAGTCGATGAGCACCGACCCGGCGTTCTTGCCGGTCGTGCGGTTGAAGACCACGACCGGGGCGACCCTCGGCAGCAGCTGCAGCAGGCTCTCCCGTGGCATGCGAGGGGCGAACAGCGCCACAGCGTCGGTGCGATCTCGAAGATCTCTGGCGAGTTCGGCCTCGGCATCCGCATCTTCGAAGGCGTCCGTGACGATCACGTGGTAGCCGTCCTGGGAGGCGGCGCGATTGAATCCGTGCAGCACCTGATGGAACATCGGGTTGCCGAGGTCGGGCAGCAGCACTCCTACCGTCCGGCTCGAGCCGAGGGACAGCGACCTGGCGGTCTGGCTCGGGGTGTAGCCGAGCTCGTCGATGACCGCGCGAACCCGCCGCGCGATCTCCTCGTTCACCGTGCTGACGCCGTTGGCGACGCGTGAGACCGTCGCCTTCGAGACGCCCGCGACCCGAGCGATGTCATTGATCGTCGTCTCGCGAGTGGGCGTGCTGCGCGCGCGTCTGGTGGCCATGGTCAGCTTTCCTGCGTATGGACGGTGAAGTCGGCGAAGCGTCCGATCGCCTCGGGCGCGCCGATCGCGGACGCCGCGAACAGCGACAACGAGGCGCCGACCCAATGCCCCTCTGTCGCGGTGAACTGCGGATCGATCGAGGCTGTGCCGAGCGTGAATCGCACACGAGCGTGGGCGTCCACGGTGACGCCCACGCGGATGCGGTCGTCATCCAGCGGAATCCTCGCGATCACCCGCTCCACCTGGTCGTCGCCCGTGCGAACGCAGGCGACGGCGTCGAGACCGGCGTCCGTCCGCCGTATCCCCGCCCACGCGTAGTCCCGGCCGAGCACGGCGATGCCGGCGCGCTCGTGCGCGCCGGCGGTCTGCAGCGCGATCTCGACCTGGGCGGTGCACGGCTGACCCGGCAGGTTCTGCGAGAGAACACGCGGCAGCGTGCGCACATTGCCGCCGTCGGCGCTGCCGCGCAAGCCGAGCCCCGGACCGTCGACGTCGACCACGGCCGCTGGATCCGAACCCGACTCCCACTGCCAGTGGCGACTCGGCCGTCCGTGAGCGAAGTCGTCGGAGCGCGCGAGGGTGCGCGGGCCCTGAGCCGTACCGAACGGTGTCGGATGCCGCAGCACGGGCTGCGCGTCCCCGCCGCTCGCCGCCTCTCCCATCAGCGGCCAGCCGTCGGCATCCCAGGCCATCGGCTGCAGGTGCAGCACCCGTCCGTAGACCCCGCGGTCCTGGAAATGCAGGAACCAGTCGCCACCGCGCCCGTCATCGACCCACGCGCCCTGATGCGGTCCGTTCACGGCGGTCTCGCCCTGCGCGAGGGTGATCCGGTGCTCGAACGGGCCGAAGGGCGTCGGCCCGCGGAACACCGCCTGCCAGCCGGTGGCGACGCCGCCGGCGGGCGCGAAGATCCAGTACTCCCCGTCGCGCTTGTAGAACTTGGGGCCCTCGAGTGTCGAGAATCCCCCGAGAAGGTCTCCGTCGATGACATCGACCGCTGGACCGATCGGATGCCTCAGCCCCGCGTCCACCGGAATCACTGTGACGATGTTCTTGCGCCCCGCACGCGAGCGCGCCCATCCGTGCACGAGATACGTGCGGTCATCGTCGTCCCACAGAGGACACGGATCGATGATGCCGAGACCCGGGAGCAGAAGGTGCGGTTCCGACCAGGGACCGGCGGGGTCGTGGGCGGTCACCACGAACACCCCTTGATCAGGGTCAGGGTAGACGACATGGAAGAGGCCGTCGTGGTGTCGTATCGACGGCGCCCACACGCCTCCGCCGTGTCGCGGCTGCGCGAACCACGCGGTCGGGACGTTCTCTTCGAGGGCGTAGCCGATGCGCTCCCAGGTGACCAGGTCGTCCGATGCGAAGATCGGCAGCCCCGGCGCACGATGGAAGCTCGATGCCACGAGGTAGAAGCGATCTCCGACGCGGATGGCGTCAGGGTCGGGAACATCGGCATCGATGATCGGGTTGCGGTAGGAGCTCACATCGTCGATGAGTTTCATCCGTCTCAAGGTAGTCGGGAAACCGGTTCCTGTCCATGGTGGGCATAGCCCCGTTCGCGAAAGGATCTTTCGGGTCGTTCGACTTCCTGTTACGCTGAGAAAACGTTTCCTGAGATTCGGAGTGTCTGATGTCCCGTCTGCGTTACGCCCTTGCCGGTGCCGGAGTCCGCGCACAGATGTATGTCGATGCGATCACCGGCACACACCGGGATCGTGCCGAGCTGGTCGCGATCGTCGAGCCGAACCCGGTGCGCGCCGCCTTCCACGCCGCCCGCGTCGCCGACGCGGGCGCCGACGCTCCCCGACTCGCGACGCCCGATGAGCTGGAGCAGGTCATCCGCGACGAACGGGTCGACCGGGTGATCATCTGCTCCCGCGACGACCTGCACGCAGAGCTGATCGTCCGCTCGCTCGAGGCGGGCGCCGACGTCGTGGTCGAGAAGCCCCTCACGATCGACGCGGCGAGCGCTGCGCGTATCGAAGAGGCGGTCGAGCGCACGGGCCGACAGGTGGTGCTGACTTTCAACTACCGCTACTCCCCGCGCAACAGCGCACTGCGCAAGATCGTCCAGGACGGCACGATCGGGCAGGTAACGTCGGTGGACTTCTCGTGGATGCTCGACACCAATCACGGGGCCGACTACTTCCGTCGCTGGCACCGCGAGAAGAAGAACTCCGGCGGTCTGCTCGTGCACAAGTCGAGCCACCACTTCGACCTCGTTAACTGGTGGATCCGCTCGCAGCCGACCCGCGTCTTCGCTTCGGGAGCACTGCGCTTCTACGGTGCCGAGAACGCGGCGAGCCGCGGTCTGGGCGAGCGCCCTGCGCGCGGCACCCATGACGGGGGCGATCTCTTCGAACTCGACCTGCGCACCGACGAGCGTCTGACCGCGCTCTATCTCGACGCCGAGGAGCACGACGGCTATGTGCGGGACCTCGACGTGTTCAGCGAGGGCATCACGATCGAGGACAACCTCGCGCTGGTCGTCGACTACGCGTCAGGCGCCACCCTCTCGTACTCGCTGAACGCGCACGCCCCCTGGGAGGGATATCGCGTCGCGATCAACGGCACCCTCGGTCGGGTCGAGCTCGAGGTCATCGAACGCGGCGCCGTGCTGGCCGGCGAAGGACTGCATCCGCAGATCGACCCGAGCCTCTCCGGGGGAGACGGCGCCACGGAGCTGCGCCCCGAGGGAGAGCGCATCCTCGTGCAGCGGCATTGGGAGGCCGCCTACGAGGTCCCGATCGACGGAGGCGACGGAGGCCACGGCGGCGGCGACGCTCTGCTGCTGTCCGATGTCTTCGAGGGCCCGGGCGACGACCCGCTCGCACGTCCGGCGGACTGGACCGACGGCATCCGCTCGATCGCGGTCGGCATCGCAGGCAATCGCTCCCTCGAGACGGGCCTGCCTGTGCGGGTCGCCGACCTGGGCATCGCCCTGCTCGGGTCGAGCCGATGAGAATCGCGGTCACCGGCGGATCCGGTCGCCTCGGCCGCTCCTTGGTGACCGGTCTCGCGGCAGCAGGACACGAGATGATCTCCATCGATCGCCGACCGACGAACGACCTCGATCTGCCGGGCATCACGCAGCTCTCCCTCGACCTGACCGATGCGGATGCCACGGCATCGACGCTCGCGGGCACGAGCGCCGAGGCCGTGATCCATCTCGCGGCGATCGCGGTGCCGTTCAGCGCTCCCGAGGATGTGATCCTGCGCACCAATGCCGCGCTCGCGCAGTCGGTGCTCGGCGGAGCGGTGCGCGCCGGCATCCACCGCGTGGTCGCCGCCTCCAGCCCGACAGTGATCGGCTACGGCGCTCCGCGGGGATGGACGCCCGGACGGCTCCCACTCGACGAGACCTCTCCCGTCGAGCCGTGGAACGCCTACGCCCTCTCGAAGCTCCTGATCGAGCAGACCGTCGCCATGCTGCAGAGGCAGACCGGCGACGATGTGCGCTTCGCATCGTTCCGCCCCTGCTACGTGATCGCTCCGGAGGAATGGGCCGGCGCTCCGACGCAGCAGGGCCACACCGTGCTCGAACGCCTCGACGATCCGGCGCTGGCCGCACCGGCACTCTTCAACTACGTCGATGCCCGGGACGTCGCGAGCTTCGCCGACACCCTGCTGGCAGCGCTCGACGAGATTCCGAACGGCGAAGTGTTCTTCGTCGGGGCTGACGACGCCCTCGCGCGCCGCCCGTTGAGCGAGCTGCTGCCGCAGTTCCACCCCGGCACCTCGCGCGCCGCCTCGGAGCTCACCGATCGCGCGCCCGCGTTCTCCTCCACCAAGGCCGCCCGTCTGCTCGGCTGGCACCCCACCCGCACCTGGCGCGATGAACTCGTCACCACGCCGACCGCATCCGTCTCCTGAAAGGCTCGACATGGACTTCGATGGAATCCTCTTCTTCCCGGTGACCCCCTTCACCGCTGACGGCACGATCGACCACGAGCTGCTCGCCGCCCACGTCGCGACGGGTGTCGAGGCAGGAGCCGGCGGAGTGTTCCCCGCGTGCGGCACGGGCGAGTTCCATGCGCTGTCGGCGAGCGAGGCCGCCGCCGTCACACGCACGGCTGTCGGCGCTGTGGCCGGGCGAGTGCCGGTGATCGCCGGTGCCGGGGGGCCGCTCGGGCACGCGATCGAGGTGGCCGAGGCCGCAGCGGATGCCGGGGCCGACGGACTCCTCGTGCTGCCGCCCTACCTCGTCGGCGGCACGCAGGCGGGCCTCGCCGCCTACGTCGAGCAGATCGTCCAGGCCGCTGATCTGCCCGTGATCATCTATCACCGAGGAAGCGCGCAGTACTCCGTCGAGACCGTGCGCCGACTGGTCGCGAACCCGAGGGTCGTGGGCTTCAAGGACGGCACCGGCGACATCGGTGCGACGCAGTTGATCGTCCGCGCGGTCGCCGAAGAGGGCCGCTCGGACGTCGCCTTCTTCAACGGGCTGCTCACGGCCGAGCTCACCCAGGGGGCCTACCGCGGGATCGGCGTCCCCCTGTACTCGTCGGCTGCGTTCGCGATGGCTCCCGACATCGCGAACGCGTATTACCGCGCCTATGCCGAGGGAGACGAAGACCGTCGCCTCGCTCTTCTCGACGCCTTCTATCGACCTCTCGTCGAGCTGCGCGACGAGACCCCCGGATTCGGTGTCTCTCTGATCAAGGCGGGGCTGCGACTCTCGGGACTCGCCGTCGGGTCGGTACGCGCACCGCTCGTCGACCCCATGCCCGCCCAGGAGGCCCGCCTCGCCGAGATCCTCGCCGCAGGACGCGCGCTGCTGTGACCACGATCCGGAGTCTGACGACGCGTCTGCAGCGGGTGCCGCTGACGCGCCCGTGGGCTGCCGACGTCACCTCGATCGGCGTCATCGCGACGCATGTCGTCCGCTCCGACGGAGTCGAGGGCTGGGGCTTCTCGTGGAGCCCGCAGATCGGGGCGCCCGCGGTGAGGGCTCTGCTCGAACACGACATCGCGCCCGCCGCGGTCGGACGATCAGCCGTCCCCGGCGAGACCTGGCAGGGCCTGTGGGAGCACCTGCACGAAGCCGGAGGCGGAGGCGTCACGACGATCGCGCTGGCAGGGCTCGATCTCGCGCTGTGGGATGCCGAGGCCCGGTCGTCCGGCACCATGGTGTCGGCACTGATCGGCCGCCGCCGCGAGCGCGTGCGCGCCTACGGTTCGGGGGTGAACCTGCACTACCCGCTCGACGAGCTGCTCGCGCAGGTGCAGCGGTGGCTCGATTCGGGGTTCACCGCCGTGAAGATCAAGGTCGGCAAGCCCGATCTCGCCGAGGACCTCGATCGCGTCGCCGCCGTCCGCGAGCTGTTGGGGCCCGGACGGTCGCTGATGATCGACGCGAACCAGCGGTGGGACCTCGACCGGGCCACCACGTCGATCGAGGCGCTGTCGCCGTTCGGCCTCGCGTGGATCGAGGAGCCGCTGCGGGCCGACGACCTCGAGGGCCACACGGAGCTCGCACGGCGCATCGATGTGCCGATCGCGCTCGGCGAGAACCTGCACACCGTGCACCGATTCGGCGACTTCCTGCGCGCGGGCGCAGCGCAGATCGTGCAGCCGAACATCGTGCGAGTCGGCGGCATCACCCCGTTCCTCCGCATCGCCGAGCTGGCGGCATCGCACGGCGCCGCCCTGCACCCGCACCTGCTGCCCGAGCTCTCGGGACAGCTCGCTCTCACGCTGCCCGACACCGCGTCCGAAATGCTCGTCGAAGACGTCGAAGACGCCGGGTTCGGGGCGCTGGGAGCCCTGGTCGACCCCTCCCCGGTGACGATCTCCGACGGCTGGCTCACCGAGAACGCGCACGACGGCCTCGGTATCCGCTTCTCCCCTCTTCTCGGCATTCCGGCGCTCACCGGCGCGAGCGCAGCTGCCGACGACCCCGAATACACCGCAGGAAAGGACCCCTCGTGACCACGTCTCCCGAAGATCTCGACGCGATCGTCCGCGCCGCAGCCGGCGCCGCCCCGATCTGGCGTCGCTCGACAGCCTCCGATCGCGCGAGCTGGCTGCGTGCCGCGGCCGATGTGCTCGACGCGAACGCCGCCGAACTCGTCGCGATCGCCGACGAGGAGACCCGCCTGGGCGCCACCCGTCTGACCGGCGAGGTCGCCCGCACGAGCGGTCAGCTGCGCCTCTTCGCGACGGTCGTCGAAGAGGGGTCGTATCTCGAGATCACGGTCGACGATGCGGATGCCACGGCCACCCCTCCGCGACCGGAGCTGCGCCGCCTGCTCACCGCTCTCGGCCCCGTCGCCGTCTTCTCGGCGTCGAACTTCCCCTTCGCGTTCTCGGTCGCCGGTGGTGACACGGCCTCGGCCCTCGCCGCCGGAAACCCGGTCGTCGTCAAGGCGCACTCGGGCCATCCTCGACTGTCGGCGCGCACCGCCGAACTCGTGTCCGCAGCGCTGGAGGCCGCAGGAGCCCCGGCCGGTTCGCTCGCGCTCGTGGAGGGGCGTGAGGCGGGCAACGCGCTCGTGCAGCATCCGCTCGTCCGCGCCGCCGGCTTCACGGGTTCGGTGTCGGGCGGACGCGCACTGTTCGACCTCGCCTCCGGGCGCCCCGACCCCATTCCGTTCTACGGCGAGCTCGGCAGCATCAACCCCGTCGTCATCACCGAGGCCGCGGTCGCCGCCCGCGACGAGGCCCTGGCTCAGGGCCTGGTCGGATCGTTCACCCTCGGCATCGGCCAGTTCTGCACCAAACCCGGCGTGGTCTTCGTTCCCTCGGGCACCGGCTTCGAGGATGCCGTCGCCGCCGCCGTGCCCGCGACCTCGGGCGGCCCCCTGCTCACCGATCGCATCACCGCGGCGTTCCCCGCGGGCCTCGCGCACCTCGAGAGCGACGACTCGGTGTCGATCCTCGCCGAGGGCGCCGAGGTCGACGGCGTGCGCCCGGTCGCTCTGCTCACCGATGCGCGTGCGGTCGCCGCGCGACCCGAGACGCTGCTCGAGGAATGCTTCGGACCGGTCACCCTGATCGTCCGCTACGACTCCGAGGCCGACCTGCACGCGGCGCTCGCGACCGTACCCGGGAGCCTCACCGCGACCCTGCACGCCGAACCGGGCGAAGACTCCGCCACGACGCTCGACCTGCTGCAGGAGCGTGCAGGACGCGTGCTGTTCTCCGGCTGGCCGACCGGCGTAGCGGTGACCTGGTCGCAGCAGCACGGCGGCCCGTGGCCGGCGACGACGTCGCTGCACACCTCGGTCGGCGCCTCGGCGATCCGCCGGTTCCTGCGTCCGCTGGCGTTCCAGGATGCACCGGAGGCTCTGCTCCCCGAGGTGCTCCGCGACGAGGCGCTCACGCGGCTGCCGCATCGCCGCAACGGCGTACTCGTGCTGCCCGCCTGACCGCGGCAAACGGATCGCACCCGTTACGAAACGCCCTCGCCGTCGCAGGACGGAGAGGGCGTTTCGGCATTCGGTGAGGCGGGTCAGCTCTGTGCCAGGGCTCCCGCGTTCGCCCCGGCGAGCATCTGCTCGATCTGCTCGTAGGTGACGTCGACGCCGGGGAATCCGATCAGGCGACCGATCGGGAACGACGCCATCATCTTCTCCATCGCCTCGTCGTTCGGCATCATCGACGCCGCAGAGGAGTCGGCACCGGTGAGCCCGCCCATCAGTCCGCCGAGTGCGGCCATCGCGATCGGCCCCGCGACGGGGTGGGCGACCACGTCGCCGATCGACGAGTTCATGGTCAGAGGCAGCGAGACCACGTCGCCTTCGACCGAGACAGTCGACGTCGAGCGGATGTCACGGCTCGACGCGGCGACCTCGACCGTGTACTCGCCGCTCTCGACGATGAAGCGGTCGACACGGACATCCCAGTACGCCAGGTCCTCCCGGCGGACCGTCAGCTCGACCGCACGAGTCTCTCCGGCGGCGAGCGCGACCGACGAGAACGCCTTGAGCTCGCGCGGCGCGCGCTGCACGGCGGATGCGACCGGAGCGACGTACACCTGCACGACCTCCCGGCCGTCGCGCGCACCGGTGTTGGTGATGTCGACGATCACGGTGATGTCGCCGTCGCCCCGGACCGACACCGATGCGTCACCGTAGGAGAACGTCGTGTACGAGAGTCCGTGGCCGAACGGGTAGCCGACCTCGAGACCCTTCGCGTCGTACCAGCGGTAGCCGACCAGCACCCCTTCGCCGTAGCGGACGTGCCCGAACTCGCCGGGGAAGTTGCCGTACGAGGGGTTGTCCTCGAGCCGCACCGGGATGGTCTCGGTGAGCTTGCCCGACGGGTTCACCGCACCGTACAGCACATCGGCGACGGCGCCGCCACCCGCCTGACCGAGCAGCCAGGTCTCGACGATCGCGGGCACGCGGCCTGCGAACGGCAGTGCCACGACGCCACCGTTCGAGAGCACGACCACGGTCGTGGGATTCGCCTCGATGACGGCGTCGAGCACGGCGAGCTGATCCGCGGGAAGGTCGATGTGCTCGCGGTCGAAGCCCTCGGACTCCTCCGCGGCGGGAAGACCGAGGAACACGACGGCCACGTCGGCCGCCGATGCCACGGACGCGGCCTCGGCGCGCAGGTCGTCGGCGGAGCGCCCGGATGCCGCGACCGCGCCGCCCACAACCGAGAAGCCCGGGGCGTACGACACGTCGTCGCCTCCGATGGCGCGCAGCTCGTCGAGCGCCGTGTCGACCCTCGTCGGGTTGATCAGCGACGATCCTGCACCCTGGAAGCGGGGCTCGGTCGCGAAGGCCCCGATGACCGCGATCTTCTGTCCCGCTGCGAGCGGAAGCACATCGCCGTCGTTCTTCAGCAGCACGATCGAGCGACCGGCGGCCTCCCTCGCGAGCGCATGGTGGGCATCGACATCCAGCGGCCCTGTCACGGCCGGACGCTCGCCGGCCTTGCGCACCAGGTCCATGGCTCGGGCTGCCGCCGTGTCGAGCACGCTCTCGGCGAGCTCACCCGCGCGCACGGCGGCGACGAGCTGAGCATCCGTCCGTCCGCCCGACGACGGCATCTCGAGGTCGAGTCCGGCCGCGACGCCGGCCACACGGTCGTTCACGGCACCCCAGTCCGAGACCACGAGCCCGTCGAAGCCCCAATCGTCGCGCAGGACCCGGGTGAGCAGCCACGGATCCTCCGAGGCGTAGACGCCGTTGATGCGGTTGTACGAGCACATGACGGTCCATGGCCGGGCGTCCTTGACGACGCGCTCGAATCCGCGCAGGTAGATCTCGTGCAGCGGCCGCGGGTCGACGTCGGAGCTCGCCCGCATCCGGTCGAACTCCTGGTTGTTCGCCGCGAAATGCTTGAGAGAGGTGCCGACCCCTTGCGATTGCACGCCGCGCACGGATGCCGCACCGAGCACGCCCGACACGATCGGGTCCTCCGAGAAGTACTCGAAGTTGCGGCCGCACAGCGGAGAGCGCTTGATGTTGATGCCGGGGCCCAGCACGATCGCGACGTCCTCGATCGCGGCTTCGACGCCGATGGCCGCGCCGACGCGCTCGATGATCTCGGGGTCGAACGACGAGCCGAGACCGACCGCAGGCGGGAAGCACGTCGCGGGCACACTGCTGGCGAGACCGAGGTGATCCGTGCCTCCCGCCTGCTTGCGGAGACCGTGCGGGCCGTCGGTCATCATGATCGAGGGAAGGCCGATGCGGTCGATGGCCTTGGTCGTCCAGAAGTCCGCTCCGCTCGTGAGCGAAGCCTTCTCTTCGAGTGTGAGGTCGGTTGCCGAGGGCTCGGTCATGGTCTTCCTTTCGCAGGCGACAGCAGTGTCTTGCGAAAACTATATGTGAGTAAGTATTGGATTTCAAACGTTGTTCAGGATTACTCTCGACAGATGGCACGACGAGGCTCATACGCGAAGGGCGTCGCGAGACGCGAAGAGATCCTCGAGAGCGCGCTCGACGTGATCGGGCGCAAGGGATACCAGAATGCGTCGCTGAAGCAGATCGCCGAGGTCGTCGGGGTCACCCCGGCTGCGCTCCTGCACTACTTCGGAAGCAAAGAAGAGCTGTTCACCGAGGTGCTCCGCACGCGCGACGAGCACGACCTGCAGGCTCCACGACCGTCGGAACCGGCCTCTGCGAAGGCCGCCTTCGTCGACGTGATCCGCCGCAACGCCGAGGTCCCGGGCGTCGTCGAGCTGTTCTCACGCTTGTCGGTCGATGCCGTCGACCCCGAGCATCCCGCCCACCGGTACTTCCTCGATCGCAGCGAACGACTGCGAGAGAGCATCGCGGTCGCCTTCGAGCACGACACCGAGCGCCGCGCGACGCTCGCACCCGAGGCCATGTCCCGAGTCATCCAGGCGGTCTCCGACGGACTCCAGCTGCAGTGGATGATCGACAGGTCCGTCGACATGCCCGGCATCATCGAGGCGCTGATGGACGTGCTCTACCCGCCGGCGGCCGAGGCACCGCCGAAGCCGGCACCCGAGGCCTGAACGCGAGAACCGCCTCTCCCGGTGCGGGAGGGGCGGTTCTCAGCGGGCGAGGTCGCGGATCAGCGGACGTTTCCGTTCGAGCACGTCTGCTGGGCGGCCGAGTTGCCCTTGATCGAGTCGGGCAGAGCCACCACGTTGTCGGGGGTCGCCGCAGGGTCTGTCGGCGTCGCACCCGCATCTGCGGGAACCTCCGGCACCGGGTCTGTCACGACGACGCCGTCGTTCGCCGTGTTCTCGTGCGTGACCTGCAGCTGGGCGTTGGCGTTGATCGCGTCCCACATGGCCTGGGCGGCCGTCTTGTTCGCCACGACCTTGTTCGGGTTCGCCGAGTCGGTACCCGTCGGGTACTGCAGGAACACGATGTCCTCGAACGGCACGGACTTCACGGCCAGGGCGATCTGCACGATCTTCATCGGGTCGGCGAGCGAGGTGCTGGCCTCGACGTTGCTGAGCCCGGTGTTCGCGAGCTTCAGCATCATGGGGACGTTGCCGAGGGTCTCGCTGCTGATCAGCTTGCGGACCAGGCTCGACATGTACTGCTGCTGGTTGCCGATACGACCGAGGTCGCTGCCGTCTCCGACACCGTGGCGGGTGCGCAGGAACTGCAGGGCCTCGAGGCCCTGCACGGTGTGCGTGCCGGCTGCCATGTCGAGTCCGGTGTAGCGGTCCTTGATCGGAGTCGCCAGACACACGTCGACGCCGCCGATCGCATTGGTGATCTCGATCACGCCGCCGAAGGTCACGGACGCCGCGAACTGGATCTCCTGGCCGGTGAGCTCGGTGATCGTCTTCGCGACGCAGTTGAGCCCGCCGTCGGTGTAGGCCGTGTTCAGAGGCTGCTTGCTCATCGCGGAGTGGACGTTGCCCTCGGCATCCTCGCACTCGGGGATCGACAGCATCAGGTCACGCGGGAAGCTGACGACGGTGATCCGGCGCGGTTCCTGCGAGACGTGCACGAGCAGGTTCACGTCGTTGAGGGTGCCCTCGGCGTCCGAGCCGCTGCACCGGTCGCCGAAGTAGGCCGCATAGGCCTCTTCGCACGTGTCGACGCCGGTGAGCAGGAGGTTGAAGCCCTCCTTGTACTCGCCGATGTCCGGCGGCAGCTCGGTCTTGGTCTCGAGTTCGACCGCGTTCGCGGTGACGGTGCTGGAGAGGTCGTAGACGACATATGCGGCGACGCTCGCACCGCTGACGAGGACGACGGCGAGGCCGATCGCGATGAACTTCAGAAGCTGGTTCAGGGGTCCGGGAGTACGCAGTTGACCGTGTCGCGCGATAGTACGACGGCGTCGGGTGTTCGGACTCACTCGGGGCCTTTCGGTTCAGCGTGCGGTGCGGGGATACACCGTTCCCTGTAAAGCGGAGGGTGTGGGATTCGAACCCACGAGACATCTCTGCCCACTGGTTTTCAAGACCAGCTCCATCGGCCGCTCGGACAACCCTCCCGACAGACGAATCTGCCGACAAGCCGTGAGTCTAGCCGAGTTCTATTCTCCCGCGCTGACCTGGGCAGGTGCTGGAAGCGTGTTCAGCGCCGTCGCCAGACCGCCGTCCTCGACGTTCGCGGTCACCTCGCCGGCCGCATCCTTGACCTCATCAGGCGCCTGCCCCATCGCCACCGCGCGGCCGTCGAGACCGAGCGCCCAGCCGAACATCCCGATGTCGTTCCGGCCGTCCCCCGCGACGAGAACCCGACCGCGCTCGAGACCGAGCTCGGTGCGCACCCGCTCGAGTGCCGTGCCCTTGTCGACGCCCTGCGGCGCGATGTCGAGCCAGGCCGTCCAGCCGATCGCGTACGACACCTCGTTGAGGCCTGCATCCGAGACGAGACGGTGGAAGTCCTCTTCGTCGTGGCCCGGAGAGACGACCACGACGCGCGAGACCGGCTCGGCCACGAGCTCCTCGAAACCCACCTGGCGGCCTGCATCGAGCGTCCAGTCGTCCATGTGCTCGGTGTAAAGTCGCTGACCCGAGCCGAGCTCCACCATGTATCGTGCTTCGGGCAGTCGCTCTCTCAGCAGCGCGAGCACGGGGGCGGGGTCGAAGACCTCGATGTGCCAGCGCTCCCACTCGTCGCCGACTCGCCGCATCGTCACGGCGCCGTTCGAGCACACGACGAACTCCGCCGTGAGTCCGAGCAGTTCGACGTAGCGACGCGTGGCCATCCAGCTGCGCCCTGTGGCGATTGTCACCTCGTGACCGGCATCCCGCAAGCGCGCGACCGCCTCGGGCACGCCTGGGCTCATCGTCTCGTCTTGAAGGATGATCGTTCCGTCGACGTCGAGGCCGACCAGCCAGGGCGACGTCACGCCTCAGGCTCCAGCACTTCGAGGCCGCCGAGGTAGGGACGCAGCACCTCGGGAACGCGCACCGAGCCGTCCGCCTGCTGGTGGGTCTCGAGCAGCGCGACGATCCAGCGGGTGGTGGCCAGAGTGCCGTTGAGCGTCGCGACAGGCTGGGTCTTCGCCGACTGACCCTCCTGAGCCTCGGGACGGTGACGGATGTCGAGACGTCGAGCCTGGTACGTGGTGCAGTTCGACGTCGACGTCAGCTCACGGAAGGCGCCCTGCGTCGGAACCCACGCTTCGATGTCGTACTTGCGCGCAGCGCTCGAACCGAGGTCGCCCGCGGCGACGTCGATGACCCGGTAGGCGAGGCCGAGCGAGGTCAGCATCTCCTCCTGCAGCGCGACGAGGCGCAGGTGCTCAGCCTCGGCGTCTTCGGGGTCGGTGTAGACGAACATCTCGAGCTTGTTGAACTGGTGCACCCGGATGATGCCGCGGGTGTCCTTGCCGTGCGATCCCGCCTCGCGGCGATAGCAGGTCGACCAGCCGGCGTAGCGCAGGGCGCCCTTGCCGAGGTCGAGGATCTCGTCCTTGTGGTACCCGGCGAGCGCGACCTCGCTCGTGCCCACGAGGTACAGGTCGTCGTCCTTGTCGAGGTGGTACACCTCGTCGGCGTGCTCGCCGAGGAATCCGGTGCCCTGCATGATCTCGGGGCGCACCAGCGTAGGCGTGATCAGCGGGACGAAGCCGTTCTGCAGCGCCCTGTCGAGCGCGAGATTCATGAGCGCGATCTCGAGGCGCGCACCGATCCCGCGGAGGAAGTAGAAGCGTGCCCCCGAGACCTTGGCACCGCGTTCCATGTCGATCGCGCCGAGGATCTCGCCGAGCTCCAGATGGTCACGGGGCTCGAAGTCGAAGGCCGGCACCTCCCCCACGCGACGGAGCTCGACGAAGTCGGCCTCGCCACCCGCCGGCACGCCGTCGACGACGACGTTCTCGATGCGGGCGAGCGCAGCGGAGGCCGCGTCCGACGCCTCGTTCGCGGTCTGCTGCGCCTGCTTGACGCGCTCGGAGAGGTCCTTGACCTGTGCGACGAGCG
>Ga0308166_1001049_pt1 | contig 31593 bp, 20 predicted proteins | sample PhyCR2_2_FD_202137 | JGI IMG/M metagenome (GOLD analysis project Ga0308166, IMG submission 202137) | Phyllosphere microbial communities from UC Gill Tract Community Farm, Albany, California, United States - DLSLCC.R2 | ecosystem: Host-associated > Plants > Phyllosphere > Unclassified | place... | reverse complement strand
TGTTGATTCTGGTAAGTTTTGAAGAAGCTTCTTTATCCAGAATAAAAACAGCATTATCATGTTCCTGTAAAAATGAAGCCGGAACTCTGTTTGTTACTTCATCTTCAACTGATCTTTTAACAATATTCGCCTTCCCTTCTCCCCAGGCCAGTAAAATCACTCTTTTCGCTTCCATGATTTTTTTCACGCCCAGTGTGATTGCCGTTCTCGGCGTATTGTTCAATCCGAAGAAATCTTTGCTTGCCGCCACTCTTGTAATATGGTCCAGAGCCACCAGACGTGTTTTTGAGTTCTGGAGTGATCCCGACTCATTAAAACCAATGTGCCCGTTTCCTCCGATTCCCAGAATCTGCAGATCGATTCCGCCGAGTTCTTCGATTTTCGCTTCGTATTCATGGCAGTAATCCGCGATCTGTTCTTTGGTTAAAAGTCCGTCCGGGATATGGCAGTTTTCAGGTAAAATATCGACGTGGTCAAACAGAAGCTCTTTCATAAAACGGACGTAGCTGTTGATTGAGTTCGGCTCCATCGGATAGTATTCGTCCAGATTAAAACTGATTACGTTTTTGAAACTAAGGCCTTCTTCTTTATGAAGACGAACCAGTTCGGCATAGAGTCCTTTTGGAGAAGATCCTGTTGCCAGACCTAAAATACATGGTTTGTTTTCTTTTTGTTTTGACTGGATTAAAGCGGCAATTTCCTGCGCAACAGCTTTTGAAGCCTCACCCGAATTTTCAAATACAACCGTATTGATGTTTTCGAAGCGTTTTTCAAATCCTGTCGCTTTGTCTATTTTACTTTTTAACATGATATAGTTTTTTATTTTAATGTTTTTATGCGTTTGAAAAAGGCATAAGTTGAGTTGAGCATCTTCAAATACCAGATTTGAATGCTTTAAAATTGGTTTATAAATGAAATGTTATTTTATATAAACGTTGTCAGTCTGTAGCTTTACCAGCTTCTGTATTTATGTCCTTTGAATGCAAAAAAGATAATTACGAGATAAGCGGGAATTAATATTGAATATGCCAATTGATTACCGCTTTTTGCTGTTTCAACAATTCCTGCGGCTTCATTTGATGCATTAATAGCATCTGCAAACATTCCGTATAATAATGGAAAAACTGCTCCGCCAATGATTCCCATAATTAGAATTGCGCCTCCAATTTTTGTAAATCCACCCAAATCCTGAAGTGCCATTGGCCAGATTGCAGGCCAGCAAAGTGCATTTGCTAATCCGAGTAAGGCGACTAAAATAATAACCAATGGTAATTGCGGAAGTCCCGGCAGTTCGATCATGATTTTTGGAGAAAGAATAATGATTAAGCCCACTAAAATGAGTCCTAAAAATCCCGAAACTTTTAAAGCAAAAACCTGCGAAACGTATTTTGGAATCAGAGTAATTCCTAAAATATAACCAATAACCATAAACGTCATTGTAAACGAAGTCAGTTTTAAATAAAAAGATCCGCTTTCACCATAAACTCCCAATTGTTTTCCGAAACCTCCAATAGAATCTCCAGCTAGAACCTCAGCCGCGATATAGACCATCAAAGTAATTACTCCAAAAACCAACTGCGGATGCTGGAATGCTTTTTTGATTTGTTTGAAAATACTCAAATGTTCTGCCTGACCTTCATCATCTAAATTAATTTCAGGAAGTGGCGAATATTTTACCAAAACTGCCAAAACTAGCATGATAACAGCCATATAAATATAAGGTGTCTGCAATTGTAAAGCCAGCGAATCTAAAGCGGTTTCTTTTTCTACAGAAGTCATTACACCAATTTTATCTGCTGAATAATCGCCGATATTGGATAAAACCAAAGAGGTTAATAATAACGGAGCCAGAAATCCTGCCAATTTATTTGCAATTCCTAAAACACTGATTCTGGCGGCTGCACTTTCGCGAGGACCAATAACCACTACATACGGATTGGAAGCGGTTTGTAAAACAGCTAAACCGGTTCCCATAACAAATAAAGCGGCTAAAAATAGCGGAAAAGTTCTTGCTGCGGCTGCAGGATAAAAAAGCAATGCGCCTGCTGCAATTACTAATAAACCTAATGAAATACCGTTTTTGTATCCTACTTTTTCAATTAAAAATGAAGATGGAATTGCCATGACAAAATAGGCGATGTAAAAAGCAAAGGTTACAAAGTAAGATTGCGATTCGGTTAGTTCGCAGGCTAATTTAAAAAATGGAATCAGCGGTCCGTTTAACCAGGTTACGAATCCAAAAATAAAAAACAATGAGGTTAAAATAACCATCGGAATCAAAGTGCTGTTTTGCTCTTTTTTTAGTGTAAAATCTATTTGTGACATAATCTGGCTGGGTTTTGGTTACTATTGAATTTTATTTGCTGATTAATTGCTGATGGTAAAAGGTGATGGTTTCTTCTAAAGCAGCATCAATCGAGTAATCGGGTTTAAAACCTAATTGATTGAATTTCTCAGGATTTGCTTTAGAGTGTTTAATATCTCCCGGTCTTTCTTCTAGAAATTTTATCTGGGATTTTGAATTGGTTATTTTTATGATTTTTTCGGCTAATTCTAAAACTGATGTACTGTGTCCTAAAGCGACATTGTAGGTTTCATTTCCTTTTTGCGAAGCCAGAATATTTGCTTTTACAACATCTTTCACATAAATAAAATCTCTGGTTTGCGAACCGTCTCCATAAATGGTAATGGGTTCGTTTTGAAGTGCTTTATTAATAAAAATAGGCACTGCCGCTGCATAAGCTGATTCTGGATTCTGACGCGGACCAAAGACATTAAAATATCGTAAAGAGGCGGTTTGAAGCTGATATTGATCGAGATACATTTTTAAATAATATTCACCGTCCAGTTTTGTAATCGCATAAGGCGTCATAGGTTCTGGAAACATGGTTTCCACTTTTGGTAAAACAGGATTATTACCATAATTGGCCGCCGAAGTAGAAAGAACCACTTTACAGTCTGGATTGTTTTTTGCCGCTTCCAAAATATTGATTGTTCCAATTGTATTAATTTCAATACATTCTTTAATTTTTAACAACGATTCTGGAACACTTACCAAAGCTGCGAGATGAAAAACACCACTTGCTCCGCTGATTACTTCATTGACTAAATTCTCATCGCGGATGTCTCCTTTTACAAATTCTACATTCAAATTTTCGAGATTACGTGCGAATCCCGTTCTAAGGCTATCATATACCAAAACTTGATGTCCTAGATTTGATAAATGTTCTGCAATATGACTTCCTATAAAACCGGCACCTCCGGTAATTACATATTTTTTCATTCTTTTTATTTTAATGTTCCAATGAAATTTAAATTGTAATCTTCCATTTCTGTAAATTGTTCCGAAAGACTTTCAATTAGCTTAAACTGATTTTTTGAACGATCCAGATTGTGTTCTGGATATTCTGTTTTATAATATACATCGTCGTTTAGGAAATCTGTTAGAAAACGAAGTGCCATTATAAAAGTCATTGTTTTGGCGCCAAGTGGTAAATATTTTATTTCGAGCGTAGAAAGTGAAGAATTCGTTTTCTCCAAAAATCCTTTTACATAGGCTTTGTAAAACTGAAGATTAAAATTTACCTTTTCTAGATTTTTTTCGTCTTCGGCCGCTGTGTTACAAATGGTTCTAATGGCATCACCAAAATCATAATGAATAATTCCCGGCATAACCGTATCAGTATCAATTACACAAAGTCCTTTTTTGTTGGTGTCAAAAAGTGCGTTTGAAATTTTGGTGTCATTATGCGTAACTCTCAGTTTGATTTTTTTGGCATCTTTTAAGTTTTGTAAAATATGCATTTCTTCTTTTAAATCTTCTACGAGTTTTATAAGATCCTTTGCCTGCTCAATTCTTTGCCCAGAAGCTTCTTTCATTGCGGTATCAAACTGAGAATAACGAAAAGCCATGTTATGAAAATTAGGAATTACTTCTGTTAGTTTTCTGGCATCAAAATCACTGGTAAGATTTAGAAATTCGCCAAATAATTTTCCGCCTTCGTATGCAATTTCTTCATTGTTTACGGTTTCAAAAGTCAAACTTCCTTCAATATAAACCATTACATTCCAGAAATTTCCTTCTTGATCCTGATAATAAAAAATACCTTTTTTGGTTCCAACAAAGGTTAGAACACGACGTTTGAGTTCGTCTTCGGGTAAATCTTTTAATTTTCGAAGCAAATGTTTACTTACACTTACTTTATTCGCGATAAGACCTGGAACATCTTTAAAAACGCCGTCGTTAATTCGCTGTAAAATGAACTGTCTATCACTTTCGGTGGTTACGAGATACGTGTCATTAATATGACCGGAAGACAGTTCTTCAAAAGTTTTAAAGACCTCAATATGGTCAAACTTTTCGAAAATAAATTGTAATTGTTCCGCTGTCATATTACCAAAGATTAGTTGGATAAACGTTTTGAGCTCTTAACTTTTCAATTTCTTTTTTTACTATTTCTTTGTCTTCTTTATACGTTACTCCAAACCATTTTGCATTGGACTGAAGTACTTCTACAGAGGCATTATCTGATTTTAAAATTTCATTTACGACAGATGTAATAAAAAATTCTGCCTTTAGATCATTTTCATTTTCTTTTAAAAATTCTTCAAAAAGAGCGCCTCCAAACTCAAAACATTTTGGAGTAAAGCCCCAGAAATTCATTGAAACAATTGTATTTTCATCAATTGGAATAAATTTTCCGTTATCGTCTTTACGCATCAATTTTCCGTCAATTTTTTCGATATGGGTGCGTTCCGTAACATCGGTCAGATAATTGTTTTCATCCACCTGACATTCTCCTCTTGAAACAAAACCGTGATCTGAAACGGTGTTTTTAAGCAGATAAGCCATCATATTAAAGTTGTATGATTCTTTGTCCATTTCCGTTAAGGCTTTTGCCATGATTTCAAAGGCTTCTTTTCCGTAAAAATCATCGGCGTTGATGATGGCGAAATTTTCGGTTACCTCATCTTTTGCCATCAAAAGTGCGTGACCAGTTCCCCAAGGTTTTTTTCTTTCAGGATTTAAGTATTGAGGCGGCACATTTTCTATTTCCTGAAAAACATAGCCCACTTCGGCTTTGCCTTCTAATTTTTTATTAAAAATCTCTTTGCATTCTTCTTCTATATTTTTACTGATGATAAATACAAATTTTCCAAAACCTGCCTGCAATGCATCATATATCGAAAAATCCATAATTGTATCTCCTTCTGGGGTAAATGTATCTAATTGTTTTAATCCACCATATCGACTTCCAATACCTGCCGCCAAGATCACGAGTGTAGGTTTACTTTTGCTCATTTAAATTGTATATTAAATTGATTATTATTTTTTGTTTTTGGTTATTTTTCTTTTTTTCCGACCTCTGAAAAAAACTCTAAAAATTTCAAAACTTAATATTTTAGAAATTTCTCTTATAAATCGAAAAATAAATATTAATCTGACAATTTTTAAGTTAATATAATAGACTATATGATTAATATTCGGCTAAAGTATATATTAATATCATATAAAAAAAGAAAAAACTGTTAAAATGTGCTCGAACACAATAAAAATGTTTTCGAACACATATCATTTATTATTTTCTGATATTCGAATTTTATATATATTTGTTTTTATATGGAAAAGATTTATACAATTAAGGATATAGCAGAACTTGCAGGTGTTTCAAAAGGAACTGTAGACCGCGTTTTGCACAAAAGAGGAAAAGTATCTGAAGATGCCTTAAAAAGAGTAAATGAAGTCTTGGATAAGATTGACTATCAGCCTAATGTATTGGCACGTAGCTTAAAGAAAACCCAGATTTACTCGATTTGTGTTTTGCTTCCTGATTCTGCTAACGACCCATATTGGCAGCCTTGTATTGATGGTATAAATGAAGCCAAAAAAGAGTTTAAATCTTTTAATGTAAAAGTTGAGATTTTTCTTTTTGATCCCACAAGTACTTCGTCGTTTGTAGAAACGAACCAAAATGTACTAAACAGTGCTCCAGATGCTGTTTTACTGGTTCCGTTATTTCATAAAGAAGCTATCGATGCTATCGAAACTTATAATTCTAAAGGTATTATTTCGAGCATTTTTAATAACCAGCTTAAGTCCAGCGCTATAAAAAGCTTTGTAGGACAGGATTTGTTCCAAAGCGGAAGAATCGCTGCGAGATTACTGGATTTGCTGATTCAAAAAGGTACAATCGCAATTGTTCATATTGATGAAGATTATGAGAATGCCATTCACATGCAGGAAAAAGAAAGAGGTTTTAGAAATTATTTTGATACGATTGAAAAAGGAAAGTTTGAAATCAAGACTTTTAAAGTAAAACATCCGCAGTTTAAAAGCACTTTAAAAGAGTTCTTGGAAGAAAATCCTGCTATTAAAGGACTTTTTGTAACGACTTCTAAAGCGTATCAAGTGGCTAAAATTATTGCCAAGAAACCCGAAAATAAAATCGCACTTGTAGGTTATGATTTGTTAGAAAACAATCTTGAATACTTGAACAATAAAACGATTGATTTTTTAATTCATCAAAATCCAAAAAGACAGGCTTATCTGGGAGTTACCAATTTGATTGAACATTTTATTTTTGAGAAAGAAATTAGTGCCGAAAAACTGCTTCCCATTGACATTATCAATACTGAAAACGCAAAAGATTACATTCTATAATTAAGGCTCAAGTAATGTTAAAGTTCCAAAAGAACTTGCGATGTGAAAATTTGGAGTTTCGGTATTAGGGTTTATCCAAGAAATCCAAATAGGTTCGTACGTTTCATCTTCTTGTTTTATATATTTTGCTCTGTAAAATCCAGTTTCGATTACGTTGTTTTTCAGCAGGTTCAATTCTTTTAAAGAATGAATAGTTATGGCAATTTCGACTGTAAAATAATGTTCTTTTATATTCGATTTCACCATTAAATGATTTTCAGGCCAATTCCATCCGAAATCAAATTTCTTTTCAGGATAACCAATGAAATCCATAATTCTGGGATCAGGATCGATTTCTAAACAATAATACGGATTGAGTGAGGCATTTTCTCTGAAAAAAATCTCAACACGATCCGAATTATTTATACTGTCAATTGTATCTTTTTTTCTTTCAATATGCACTTCATTATCATATACTTTATAACAAAAAAAGATCCTTTCGGAATCCCATATTGAACGAAGCTCTATTTTCTTGATTTCCTGATTATCCCAAGGCGAAATAAAATCAGTTAATACATTTGCTTTTTCCCAAAGTGGATGATCTCCTAAACCATTGATTTGCAAAGTATTTTTATCAATAAAATTCACGTTGTAATTCTTCATTCTGAAAACATATTTTATTAAAAAAGAGCAGAAGATTATAAACCTCCTGCTCTTAAAGTTTTTATTTTAAGTATATTTTATTGTTACTGATTTCATTATCAGCATTAATTTGAAGGATAACCAATTGTGAATTTGCCTTCAAATTTGATATATTAATTTTTGCATTATCAACCGAATTGAATTGTCCTTTTGCCAAAACAATTCCGTTTAAATCTAATATCGAATAACTTGCAGAGTTTACTACTTTTCCGAAATTGATATTAATCTCTTCAGATGCTGGATTTGGATAAACTGAGAAAACTGCGACGCTTTCTTCAGCTGTTTCAACAGTTGCTGCTTTTTTGGCTGTTGATCCTGTCTGAAGTTCAGAGCATCCGATATCGATTCTGCCGTTTCTTTTTCGAATATCATCATCAAAATCTAAAGTTCCTGAATACGTGGAGTTGTACGTTGGATCTCCTTTATCAGTGGCAAAAGCTCCAGAAGCCAATGTAAAATTAAATGCTGATGCGTTAACAAAACCAGGCAATCCTACAACTGAGTTTACATCTTGTCCAGTTGTTGTTGCAAACTGCGCTGGGTTATACGATCCAGTTGTTGAACTTCCGTTAAAACTTGTCCCCGTCAAATCGATGATAAAGTCTGTATTTCCTTCTCTGTAAAATAAGTTGTAATCTGAAACAAAGCTCGAAATTGTATATCCGTAAGAAGCTAAAAGTGCTTTCTTACCGGTTGTCGCATAAAGAATATTATTCTTAAAGGTTATTCCTGAACTATTTTGAAAATGTACTTCTCCTCCATAAATATCTGCAATTGTTCCTACTGCAACGCCATTAATGGTAGTAACGCCATTTATAACGGCTCCAGTTCTGTTTTTATAAAAAGTATTGTTGTAGATTTTCGTATTGGCTACACTTGTCGTATAACCGCTTCCTATAACTCCCCCAAAAATGGCTCCTGTTACAACATTATTGTAAACTGAGTTATTGTTTATAATATGACCTGTAGAAACTCCTCCATTTCCTGTAGAAGTATTCTGCTCGGCACCAACTGCAAGTCCAACACCGCAGTTGTAAACCTCATTTCTTTCAACTGTACAGTTAAGAGCACCATCAATATAAATTCCGGCACTATTGGCAACAGCGCTCATGCAATCAAAAACTTCATTTGATGCAATTACACCATTTCTTGCCTGATTGTTAGCCGAAGCTCCTGTTGACAAATAATTTCCTGCGGCAACAATACCAATGTTTGCAATATCGTAAACTGTATTTTTTGAAACTGAAAATCCATTTACATTCCCAGTAACAGTTACAGCTTCTCCCCAGCCTGTGGCACAATTTGCCACTTCATTATTCTCAATTTTAACATTAGTAATGGCGTAAGTACCGTTTCCTCCATCGACTTTAATTGCATTTGCTACAATACCACTGTTGGCTGGGATTGAAGAAAGATTATTGCTGATCCACCCGATATTCTTAACCACAGAGTTTTTAACGGTAATATTATTCAAATTAGACGTTGCGCCTGAGTTGGCTAAAATCCAGATTCCTTTACTTCCGTTTCCTATTTTATTTATAATAGTCAAACCGTCGATGGTAACATCGCTTGTATTTACAATTCCTAAAACATAGGTGTCGGTACTTGTCCATCCCGAAGCATTGATGGTTACAGCTCCAGATCCGCTTTTTTGGATTGTTAATGGTTTTCCAACATAAATTGGCCCTGTTACAGGATAAGTTCCCGAAAGTACCAAAACAGTTCCGCCGGATGGTGCAGCCTGAACTCCTTTTACAATAGTTTTATACGGAAGAGCAGCTGTTCCTGTTCCTGTTGTATCGTTTCCGGTTGTTGAAACGTAGGTTTGGGAAAATCCCTGTAAAAAGCAAAACAAAATAAAAAAAGTAATTTTTTCAATTTTCATAATTTTAAATTTTGGGTTAACATTAAAAAAATTATATAAAATATTGCAATATTTACATATGTAGAATAAGTTCTAATTCGCTCTTTTTGAGGTATAAAAAATTGCTTTTTAAAACTTATTTGAAACTAAAGTAAATAATGTTTTCAAAAAAACAAGTTTAAAAAGCAAAAAATGTGTTCGAACACATAATTTTTAGATATTTGAAATACTTTACTTACAATTTTCAAACATAAACTCAATTAGCGCAAAGTGTGCTTGAACACATTTAAGATTAATACTATAATTACATACAAGCCATTAAAATGGTATAATAAAAAAAGACGCCAATATGGCGTCTTTTTTAAAATGAAATTGTTATCGTATTATGCTTTCAAGTCAAATCTGTCAAGATTCATAACTTTAGTCCATACGGCAATAAAGTCAGTTACAAATTTTTCATGTGCATCTGCTGAAGCATATACTTCTGCTATTGCTCTTAATTCTGAATTTGAACCAAAAACTAAATCCGCGCGGGTTCCTATCCATTTTGGCTGTCCAGTGTTTCTATCGTTTCCTGTATAAAGCTCTTTATCATTAGAAACTGATTGCCACTGAGTATTCATATCCAAAAGATTAATAAAGAAATCATTTGTTAAACGACCCGGTCTATTGGTAAATACACCATTTTTACTTCCATCTGCATTAATATCTAAAACACGAAGTCCTCCTAAAAGCACGGTTAATTCTGGTGCAGTAAGCTTTAATAAATTAGCTTTGTCGATAAGCAGTTCTTCGGTTAAAACTGGTGATTTTGTTTTTCTGTAATTTCTGAAACCATCTACTTTTGGTTCCAAATATCCAAACGACTCAACATCTGTTTGTTCTTGAGATGCATCCATACGTCCAGGTGAAAACGGCACTTCAACTGAAGCTCCTGCATCTTTAGCCGCTTTTTCAACAGCAGCTGAACCTGCTAGAACTATCAAGTCGGCCAAAGAAACTTTTTTTCCACCACTCTGTGAAGCATTAAATTCATTCTGAATTGCTTCTAACTTATCTAAAACTATTTTTAATGAAGCAGGATTATTTACTTCCCAATCTTTCTGAGGCGCAAGTCTAATACGTCCTCCATTGGCACCGCCTCGTTTATCAGATCCTCTAAAGGTTGAAGCTGAAGCCCAAGCTGTAGCAACTAACTGAGAAATCGTTAATCCTGTGTTTAGTATTTTTTCTTTCAATTGAGCAACATCTTGAGCATCTACTAGTATATGATTTACTTCTGGAATAGGGTCTTGCCACAATAGTTCTTCTGCTGGTACTTCAGGTCCTAAATACAGAGCACGAGGTCCCATATCACGATGTGTCAATTTAAACCATGCTCTAGCAAAGGCATCTGCAAACTGATCTGGATTTTCTAAAAAGCGACGGGATATTTTCTCGTAAGCTGGATCTAATCGTAATGATAAATCCGTAGTAAGCATTGTTGGCAGGTGCTTTTTGTTGGCATCAAAAGCATCTGGAATAATTGCTTCAGCATTTTTTGCAACCCATTGATGCGCACCCGCAGGACTTTTAGAAAGTTCCCATTCAAAACCAAATAAGTTTTCAAAAAAGTTATTACTCCACTGCGTTGGTGTTTTTGTCCAAGTAACTTCAAGTCCGCTGGTAATAGCATCTGGACCTTTTCCAGAACCGTAACTATTTTTCCATCCAAATCCTTGTAATTCTAATCCAGCTGCTTCAGGCTCTGCATCTACGTGATCAGAAGAAGCTGCTCCGTGTGTTTTACCAAATGTATGTCCTCCAGCAATTAAGGCGACTGTTTCTTCATCATTCATTGCCATTCGTCCAAAAGTATTTCTAATATCTCTTGCGGCAGCAATAGGATCTGGATTTCCATCTGGTCCTTCTGGATTTACATATATAAGTCCCATCTGCACTGCTGCAAGTGGTTTTTCAAGATTTCTACTGTGAATATCTCCATCTGCATCATCATCTGAAGAAACCACTCCATGATCTTTTGGTACTCCTTCAGAACCATCTTTATAACGTTCGTCGCCTCCTAACCATGTTGTTTCAGATCCCCAGTATACAGATTCGTCAGCTTCCCAAACATCGGCACGTCCTCCAGCAAAACCAAATGTTTTAAAACCCATTGATTCTAAAGCAACATTTCCAGTTAAAATCATTAGATCTGCCCAAGAAATTTTTTGTCCATACTTTTGTTTTATTGGCCAAAGTAATCTTCTGGCTTTATCCAAACTGACATTATCAGGCCAGCTATTAAGAGGTGCAAATCGCTGCTGCCCCGCTCCTGCTCCGCCTCGCCCGTCGTGCACTCTATAAGTACCGGCACTATGCCAAGCCATTCTTATGAAAAGTCCTCCGTAGTGACCAAAATCAGCGGGCCACCAATCTTGCGAATCAGTCATAAGAGCATGTAAATCTTTCTTTACTGCTTCAAGGTCTAGACTTTTGAAAGCTTCTGCATAATCAAAATCCTTATTCAACGGGTTTGACAATGACGAATTTTGTCTTAGGATATTTACTTTTAATTGTTTGGGCCACCAGTCACGATTTTTTGTGCCTGAAGCTGCTTGCTTGTCCATGCTCCCATTATGAAAAGGGCATTTGCTGATGTCATTTGATTGATTATCCATAGTTGAAAATTTTTATTTTTTACTAAATTACAAACTAATGAAAATGAAGATATACGATCTGAATCATAAATATTTCTTACAGAATAGATAAAATCTATACCAATAACTTTTTACAACATGAATTATTTATAATTACGCCACAACAAAAGAAAGACTATAAAAACAAGTAACAATCTCATATTGTGGAATTTTAATCGTATAAATTTAATAAAAAGAATCTTTCTATTTCTATAATTACTGCTTCTTTATAATTATAAATGTGTTGCTGATTTTTAATTGTAGTACGCGAGTTTTTTGGTTTTAGAGTTCTTTTTTAATCTTCAATACGAATTATACAGGTTATTTATCTTTTTAAGATTTCTATTTTTTAAAATATAAATTTTTAAGATTTAAAACAAATAAATCTCACATCCAATACTTTTGGTACCCATAAATCGTATTTTATTACTCCTTATAAGACTCATTATTAATCATTTTTGCAGACGTTAATCACTAATCTATTTTATCCACAATTGCCGTGATTTTCACCACTAACTAATTATTTAACCAAAAATGAAAACCAAAAATGACAAATCTTATTAGGATTAAAAAAGATCCTGATTGCAAATCCCGCTTCAATTTGAAAAAGAAAATAACCATACTTTGTGTATTGTTTTCTTTATCTCAGGCTGATGTCTATGCAATTAGTTCAGAGAGCTCAACCAGCCCAAAAAATGTACTAGAACAAAAAACCATTAACGGGCAGGTTAATGATGAAAATGGTATGCCGCTGCCAGGTGTAACTATTTTAGAAAAAGGAAGTAAAAATGCTGCCTTAACAGATTTTGACGGAAAATTTACTTTGAAAGTAGCGCAAGAAAATGCGGTACTTGTAATCTCTTTCTTAGGGTATGAAACTAAAGAGATTACGTTAAAAGGAGAATCTTCCATTACTGTAAAAATGCAAAGAGCTACAGCTTCACTAGACGAGGTAGTGGTTGTAGGATATGGTAAAATGAAGAAAAAAGACCTAACAGGATCTATCGTTCAGGTTACGCCCGATAAACTCGCAAATCAAAATCCGCAGACGGTTCAGGATATTTTAAGAGGTGTTCCAGGGGTAAGGGTTGGTTATGATCCGAGTGCGAAAGGCGGAGGAAGTTTACAAATCCGCGGGCAGACTTCTGTTTATAATCCTGATGGTGCAAATCATAATTCGCCTCTTATTATTTTAGATGGAATGCAGTTTTATGGTGAACTTTCAGAAATTAATCCAGACGATATCGGACAGATCGATATTTTAAAAGATGCATCGGCAACATCAGTATATGGTTCTAAGGCTGCTGCGGGAGTTATTGTTATTTCAACCAAAAAAGGAAAGAAAGGCAAACCTGTTATCAATGTGAGCATTAACACTACGATTAATACTAAAAGCGCTTACCGCAATGTATATTCTCCTGAAGGATATTTGAAATTTCGTGAAGATTGGGAAACTGCCGCAACGTATGGCGGAAATACCGCAACAGGCGAATACGGACCTTACATGGTAGGTCAGGTGGGTAAAGTTGGCTATTTTTCAAACCCTGAAGATTTAGGAAAATATGGCATCACGCAGGAACAATGGTTAGCGTATCAGCCGGCTAATTTAACTCAAGGCAAAAGTTTAAAAGAAGTGTGGGGACTTCGCTTAGGTATCGACACTGCGCTTATGCCGAACTTTCTAGATAATAAAACACACGATTGGAGTAACAGTACTTTTAGAACCGGAATAAATCGTGATAGCAATATGAGTGTTTCTGGAGCTGGCGACAACGTAAATTATTATTTATCTGTTGGATATTTAGATGCACAAGGAGCTATTGTGGGAGATGATTTTTCACAAGTCCGCGCCAATATGAAAGTGGATAGTAAAATTGCGAGCTGGCTTGACATTGGAGCCAATATTAATTTTCAAGATCGTACCGATGGAAATATCATGCCTTCTTTAGGTACTGAATCTGGACAAAATAATATGATGAGAACGAGTCCATTTGGAAATTTTAGAGATGAAAATGGCAACTATGAGAGGCAGCCAATGGGTAAAAATATTTCAGGGCAGAATTATAACTATTATTACGATCGCCAATTTATGGAGAAAGAAACTGGTTATACTACTTTCAATACCATTTTTACTACAAAGGTAACTCTTCCGCTTGGCATCACGTATTCATTTAATATAGCGCCTCGTTATCAATTTTTCCATGACCGTTATTTTGAATCGACTGCCAATCCAAACTGGGCGGCAGCTACGCATGGGGTAAACAGAAATAGTTCTACACGATTTGATTACAACTTAAATAATACATTGGCGTGGGATTATACAATTGCTGCCAAACACCATATTGTAGCAACTTTTGTTCAGGAAGCCGAAGAACGTCGTTATTGGTCAGATGGAATGACTGCAAACAATATTCAGCCTTCAGATGCTTTAGGATTTCACAATGTCGCAAATGCAACTATGGCAAATAGTTCGCTTAGAGCCAATGATACTCATGAAACGGCAGATGCATTAATGGCGAGACTTTTCTATTCGTATGACAATCGTTATATGCTAACAGCAAGTATTCGTCGTGATGGATATTCAGCATTTGGAGCTTCAAATCCTTATGCGGTATTCCCTTCTCTGGCATTTGCATGGAGCTTTAAAAATGAAAAATGGCTCACTTGGGAACCTTTGAGTACAGGAAAATTAAGATTATCATGGGGAACAAACGGAAATAGATCACTTGAAAACCCATACCTGTCTTTGGCAAACTTAGGATCAGGAAGTGGTGCGACGATGGGATATATAAGTACTACCGGAACGCCTTGGGAAGTGAAATATTTAGCCCTTGACCGTATGGCAAATCCAAATCTGGAATGGGAAAAAACCGAAGCAACCAATATTGGACTTGATTTTGGTTTCTTAAATGATCGCATTACGGGTACTGTAGACATTTACAAAATGCTTACTCATGATATGATTATGAATCAGCGTTTACCTGGTTTTTCTGGATTTTCATCTATCACCACAAATCTTGGTGAAGTACAAAATCAAGGTATCGAAATTAGTCTTAGCACTCTAAACATGAAGCGTCCGAATTTTGAATGGCGCACTACAGCTGGTTTTGCTTACAACAAAAACACCATTAAGTCATTGTATGGTAATATGGAAGATGTTAAAGATGCTAATGGCAATGTAATAGGCAGAAAGGAATCTGATGATAAAACTAATGGATGGTTTATTGGCAGACCGATTTCTCAAATCTGGGATTATAAGGTAATTGGAATCTGGCAGAAAGATGAATGGCAGGAAGCTTTAAAATATGGACAGCGTCCTGGTGATCCAAAAGTGGAAAACAGTTATACGGGAGATGACAAAGCCGACGGCACACCCGTTTATAACGAAAAAGACAAACAGTTTTTAGGAGTACGAACTCCTCCTATTAATGCATCGCTACGTAATGAATTTAAGATTTATAAAAACTGGGATTTAGCGATTGATACCTATGCTAACCTTGGACACAAATCGCTTAGCAATACGTATATGAACAATTTTAACGCAAGCAGTTTATATAAATTCAATTTCAATTCATTTGTAAATCCGTATTGGACAGTAGACAATCCTACTAACGATTGGGCTCGTCTTGATGCAAAAGGACCAGCCGGAGCCGGAACGCAAAGATTGTATGACCGCAGTTTTATTCGTGTTGCCAATATTTCATTGGCGTATTCTTTACCAAAAGATTTAATAGAACGCATACACATCAGAAATCTAAAAATTTATGCTTCGGTTCAAAACGCAGCAACATGGTCTGCTTCTAAAGAATGGAAATATTTTGGTGATCCTGAAACAGGTGGACTGGCTACCAGAATGTTCAATTTAGGACTTAACGTATCACTTTAAAAAATATCAATTATGAAAATAAGTATAAAAAATAAGTATAAAAAACTGCTGCCTTTACTTGCATTGACAGCTTTATTTAGTGCTTGTTCAAAAGATTTTCTCGAACAAGATCCGCTTTCATTTTACGAACCTGAAACAACATTTTCTACAGAATCTGGACTTCAGGCAACTTTAGCACAGTGCGACAAACAGCTGCGTAATTATTACGTTCACTTTGGATTTTCAGGCGTGAGCGTGCCTATGGGTACAGAATATATTTTTTCTGATATGGCACAATATGGAAAAACAGATACGAGTCCAACAATTGCTGATTATGCTAATACTATTGTTCCAACTGGAGATTTTAGAAGAGATGCAGGCGGTGAATCCATTTATCTTGGTTTTTTCTGGGATGAAGGATATTCTGGAATTAAATCTGCCAATACGGTATTAACATACATTGGCAATGTAAAAGGATTATCTGAAGAAGTTAAAAACAAATATATCGGGCAGGCTTATTTTCATAGAGCATTCCGTTATCTTCATTTAGTTTATCAATTTGGAGACATTCCATTAATTACTAAAGTACTGTCAGTTCCAAAGCAAAATTATTCTTCCACAAAAAAAGAAGCAATTATAGAAATGATTACAGCCGATATGGAAAAAGCGGTAGAATGGGTTCCAGAGCAGTCAAAACTAGGTTATGTGGGTATGATTAGCAAAGGCGCCTGCCGTCAGCTTTTAATTAAATGTTATTTGGCATCTGGCAGATTTGCTGATGCAGAAGCGCAAGCTAATATTTTAATTAACCAGTCAGGTTATGCTTTAATGCAGAATAATTTTGGAATTTTTGATCCGGGAGGAAACCCTACTGCATGGCCTATTACCCGAAATGTTGTATGGGATTTACACCGACCTGAAAACAAAGTTATTGCTGCTAATACCGAAGCAATATTGGTAGCGCCAAATGGCGGAGCACAATCATTTTTAGCATTTGCTTCTATGCGAATTTATGGCCCTAACTGGAACGATGCGAATTTAGTTACTCCTGATGGTAAAAAAGCGGCAGAACGTTATCCTTTAAACAATGCTAAATATGAAGCGAGATTTGATTATCAAAGAGCGCTTGGACGTGGTATTGGTACTATCAGCGGTTCTTATTATTCACAAACTCCTATGTGGGTGGTAAACAATGTTGAGGATAAAATAGACCTTAGACATAACAGCACAGTGGGAAACTGGGTAAATATGGAAGATCTTAAATACAATGATAAAACCTCTGCATTCTACAATATCAATTTTAGAATGAAAGCCGCAAACGGTTCATTATTAGCAAAAGATTCAATTAGGGATTGGTTTGATTTTCCTCATTACAAGATCTTTTATCATGATGTGGTAGCCGAAGGAAATCCAGCAGCAAATGATTTTCAAGGGGCAACAGCTGGGGCAAGTGCACACATATACATTTATCGTTTGGCAGAAACCTATTTATTGCGAGCAGAGGCACGTTTTTATCAAGGTAATGTTTCTGGAGCGGCTCAAGATGTAAATGTGGTGAGAGCCAGAGCAAAAGCATCGCAAATGTACAGCACGGTAACTATTGGTGATATTTGTGCAGAAAGAGGACGAGAGCTTTATACAGAAGAATGGAGAAATGTAGAATTAAAACGTATTTCGCACTGTTTGGCTCTAAGCGGTAAACCTGATGAATGGGGACATACTTACAGCGTAAACAATTGGGATAAACAATCTGGAAAAGATGCAGCTGGAGGAAGTTACTGGTGGCAGCGTATTGTTCACTACACCCTTTACAACAAATATCCATCAGGTATTTCTATTGCTCCTGGTGTAAAGTTTTACAGTATGGACAAACGTAATAATTACTGGCCAATTCCAAACTATGCAATAACCGCTAATATTAAAGGACAATTAAGCCAAAACTTTGGTTATGATGGTTATAATGAAAGCGTTAAAGTTTGGGATAAATGGCAGGATGCTGTTGAGGACGAGAGTAAAATTTAATATCTATGTTAATTAAATCAAGAGATTAAGACATTCAAAAAGTAAAAGCGAGTTAAGTAAGTTTAACTCGCTTTTTTATGAGACCAATTCTACAAATAACCCTTCTTCTATGTAAGTATCAATACTTTAAATCTTTTTTAAACACGTTTTAATTTGTCAATACATTTTGTGCAAATATCTTTTTGAAAGTCTTAAAAATCCATGTAAAATGCATACTCAGGATTTTTGTGTACGTAAAAACGGACTTTATTACTCCTCTTACAAACTATTAATAATCAACTTTGTAACGTTAATTATTGATCGCTGCAATCATAACTTAAAGCATTAATAAACAACAAAATAACCACAACCTTACGTTCTGTCAAATTGTAAGAAACATCTAAAATCAAACCACTGATTTTATTTGCATATCTATTATTTACTAATTATTAATTATTTACTAACCTTTAAAATTTTAAAAATGAAGAAATTCTTAAAATTATCAAGTTTGCTATTTATTACAGCATTAGTGTTTAATTCCTGTGAAAAGGAACAAGATTTAAATGAGCCACAATCTGGTGCTGCTCAAAAAGAAACCCCACAACTCGCAAACAAAGCCGCTGAGGCTAGTGCCGCTTTGGCCGGCAGCGCCGGCGCCAGAACAATTACCCTACAGACTAATACATTATCATGTCCTGGTGGATTATGTACTTCTTACGGCGTTTGGTCTACAGGTGTTTACACTGTTTGGTTTCAAATGAAATTTAACAATGGATTTTACTGGAGCCGAGGCGGTAAATGCGGATATGGTATTTTAATTGGTGACCAAAATACGGGTGGTGATCCAGGATGGGATGGTAATGGCGGCAGTGCAAGATTTATGTGGTACTGCCCAAATGGCTCAAATACTGCTAAAGGAAGCGGCGCTTATCTTCAGCCTTATGTGTATTATAGAGATCAGCCTGGACAGTATGGAAATGATTTTGGAAAAAAATACTACATACAAGAAGGTGTTACTTATAACTGTCAGATATCGGTTAAATTAAATACGGGTTCAAATACAGATGGATATGTAAAATATTATGTAAATGGTACCGAAATATTAAATCAAAAAATTCGCTGGGTAACCAACGATTCTAAACGAAATGTAAATGCAGTAAGCCTTCATACTTTCCGTGGTGGAAGCCAAAGTTACTGGACAGCTCCTGTAACAAGCTCTATTTATTATCCAAGTGCTTCTTGGGATGCACAATAGCATTTAGAGATTTATAATCAAAACTTCGATGCTGTATAGTTCATAAAAGCATCGAAGTTCTGATTAATTTAAAACTTTCTTATAATTCTTTTTTAAAACAAATACTAGTTTCTATTCCAGCATATTGTCCGTAATTTTCCGTAACACGATAGTCACTTTTAGTGTATAAGGCTACTGCTTCTGTCTGCACATTGCTGGTTTCTAAAACAGCAGATGTATAATGTAATTCTTTAGCCCAAGTTTCGAGTTCTTTTAAAATTGTATAGGCTACTCCTCTTCCTCTATATTCATCAGAAACAAACATACGCTTTACTTCAACAGTTTGGCTGTCAAACTGTTTTATTGCCCCGCAACCTACTGCAACACCGTTTACATAAGCAATAATGACGTGCTTTATAGCATCAACCTTATTAAATTGATTAAAGTACTCCTGCATATCACCATTTCGGCTTGCTAAGTTCTCATCTAATTTTACAATTAAATTTGCGAAATCTGTATTTTGGGAAGTCGTTCTTATAAGTTTAAGATCTTCTGTATATCCATATATTTTCATATCTGTTAAGTTCTCTTCTCTTTTTCTGTAGTCTGTTTTTAAAAGTCCTTCATATACAAATCCTGAACGTTCAGCAACTTTAATACTGGCAATGTTTTCTTCGGCAATTTTCATAAAAAGTCTGTTAAACTTTTTCTTTGCAAAACACCAATTTTTAAACGCCGTTAATGCTTCGGCTCCATAATTATTGCCACTATGTTTTTCAAAAATAAAATAAGCCAGTTCACCTTTGGGTATCCTCCAATCAATCTCTCTCACTGATATATGACCTATAAATTCGTTGTTTTCTTTTAAAAATATGCCACAAGCATAATTTTTGTTTTCTTTCCAATCTATAACTTTCTGCTCCATATATCTTTTTGCTGACTCCAAACTGTCATTAACTTTTATCATGTTGGCAAAGTAATCATACAAATATTCACGATTATCAGTTATGTTTTTAAAAAAGTATTCTGAATCTTCGAGTTTATAAGGTCTTATTAGAAGATTTTGGGTTGTTATCATTTGCAGTGTTATAGTTTGTTTTTTTTTCTAGGGATAAAACTAGGCAAAAACCAGATGTGTAAAAATGCTATTTTTTTATTAGTTAATGCGTTTTTTGCATTACGATTCTTTTAAAAACGATCACCAACATCAAACCAATTTATTTTTAATTTCTTTATACTTAGAACGGCCAATTGGCAGTAATTCTCCGTTTTTCAATTGCATACTGTACTTCCCTCCTGCTTCTACTGTAATCTTCTCGGCTTGTTCCCAGCAGAGTATATAAGATTTATGTATCCTTTCAAAGGTTTCAGGAAGTAATTTTTCTAACGCTTCAAGTGATTTATCATGCAGTTCAATTTTAGTATTTGCCAAATGCAATTCGGTATAAATTCCGGCTCCTTTTATGTATACGATTTCAGAAATAGGAATAAGTTTGAAAGTCTTCGCTTTTCTTACGGCTAAAAAGCGTACATCACCGCTGGATTGTTTTCCTTGAACAGTATAACGTGTAAAAGCTTGCGCTAATCTGTTTTGATCAAAAGGTTTGGGTACAAAATCCAAAACACCATAATTAAAAGCAGTAATCGCTTTATCTGTGTAAGCCGAAATGATAATGGTTTGAAATGGGCCGGCAACAAATGTCTGCAGAATTTCAAAACCATCTTCCCCATTCAAATTTAAATCTAATAAAAGCAGATCAATTGAATGTTGCTCGATAATCGAAAGTCCATTTTCAAGAGAATCGGAAAGCAGAATCTGCACGTTTTTATCAAAAAAATCACGTGTCATTCTTTCAATTCTTTTCGCAATGCGTGCTTCATCTTCAATTATTAGAATCTTCATTTGGTATCAAAAATTTTAATGATATTTTCCCAGCCTTTTTCTACAGCATAAGATTCAAAAGACCAATTTTCGCCATAACTTTCAGTCAATCTGGCTTTAATATATTTAAAACCTGTTCCCGTTTGTTTATTCTTTTTAGTTTGTCGGTTTTGGGCAAAAGTCAATAAAGTATATTGTTTGAATTGTTTCTCTTTGCTAAATTTTAAACAGAAGACAATACAGCCTTGCTTTGGAGGAAGACTGTGGGTGATTCCATTTTCAATAATCGTATGAAAAACAGCTGGTGGAATTGTTTCGTTTTCATTAATTCCTTCTTCCTGCCATTCGTAACAAATTTCTTTGCGAAAAGACATTATTTCCAAATGTCTTCGGCATAAATCAATTTCTTGCCTAATGGGTATAAGGGTATCTTCGGCTATATCATTCATAATATCAAATTCTTCTGAAAGAGCACGAATAAAAACTACTCCTTCTTTTGGCGATTCTTCAATCCAGTCAATTAACGAGGTTAAAGTATTCCGAAGAAAATGAGGCTGGATATTTTTCTTCACCAATTCTAATTGCAATCTTGAAGAAAGCAGCAACGATGCATTATGAGCTTCTTCTATCGCCTTTGCGCGTATAGTGTGCAGATAAAGCATGCAAAGCACTAAAATGGTAAAAGCAATAAACAGTCCGAAATCATAAAACATAAAATAATTTACCATAACACCCGCCAATAAGCCGGCAACAACAATTAATCCGCCTTTTTTCCTTTTAATTGCCGCATCAAAAGCAATTACAATAGAAAAAAATCGGGCTGTAATGGTAAAATATGCCGCAGAAACATCATAATGACCATAATAACCAATATAAACTGCTAAAAGAGTAAGAAATAAAAGCCCCAAAATCAGCTTCTTTCTTTTAAATTCAAATTGCAGCATAAAATACCACGGCACAAGCATTGAAATGGAAAAAGTGAGCCAGCCGATGATTTTTAAACGGGTATAAAATTGGTTATACGGAATGTCTAAATAATACTTAACGTATTCGATAATTAACAAACAGAAGAAAAGCAGACAAATAATTCCGAAAAGCAAAACTGCCAATTCTTTTCGAGTACTATTTACATACAGAAAAAAATAATAAATAGCGGCAATGAGAAAACCACCAGCCATAATATTCATAAAGGAAACCACAACTAGCGGTGAACGGTGCAGCAGCAAATAATCCTTAAGTTTTACATCTATACGACGTTCAGCCTCTCTATTGTAAACTTGTGTACCCATTAAAGAGACAGTGTGCATCCCCAGATTAGATAACTTTTTTGGTATCTGATAATAGGTTGTTTCTGTTCCCGGCACTTCTGCATGTCCTGATTTTGCCATTTGACCATTTCTCCCCACTAAAACACCATCCCAATACACATCAAAAGCACCGAAACCGTTAATCTGAAGCCCTAAATACTCAGAACTTTTTTTACGTTTTTGTATCTCCACATTTGTTTGGAATTTAAAGCTGGAACGCTCAGGTTTTCCCCAATCCATCTGCTGATGATCGTAGTCCACTTCATAGGTCACATCGGATGTAACGTAGTCCTTGTAATACGTACACGAGCTAAAAATCAGGAGAAGTAAAACGCTGAAAAAGTAAGATTTATACATAAGATAAAGATAAAATAAATATCCAATTGAAAAATGCATTTGAGAAGTCTATAGAGCCGTTTGCATGTTTTCAGAAACTGCCCTTTCTTTTATCTGCTAATCTTGTAGTATCAAATCAATCAAAAAATGAAACAGTCAATCATCAGTTTTTTAATTTTATGTATTCCTCTTTGCGGAATAGGACAGCAAACCTCCATTTCTGGTAAAGTTCAAGACCATGCAACCCAAGAAGCATTGGCATATGTAACGATAACAGTTCAAGACAACACCTCAAAAACAATCGCTGCAGGTGTTACAGACGATCACGGTGTTTTCAATCTGGAAGGGATTTTAACGCATCCCGCAACAATCTCTTTTAGTTATACAGGATATCAAAATTATGTTCAACCTTTGGAAATCATCGCCGGAAAATCGAAAATTGAATTGGGAACTATTAATTTAATTACCGATGCCGTGCAATTAAAAACAGTCGAAGTTAATGGCCAAAAATCGAATATTAGTTTAAAACTCGATAAAAAGGTTTTTGAAGTTGGTAAAGATGTACTTTCGCAAAATGGTTCTGCACACGATGTCCTAAATGGAGTTCCTTCTGTTGCTGTAAGTCCAGCTGGAGCCATAAGTCTACGAGGTAATAGTAATGTTTTGGTATTAATTAACGGAAGACAATCTGGTCTTACCCAAAACAATGCACTCGATCAGATTGCCGCTGACCAAATTGAACGAATAGAAGTGATTACCAATCCTTCATCGAGATATGATGCTGCAGGTTCTGCCGGTATCATTAATATTATATTGAAAAAGAACAAAAAAAGCGGTTTTAGCGGTCAGGTTCGATTAGTGGCAGGTTCGCCAAATGATAGCCGGCTGAATCCGAGTATTAACTACAAATCAAACAAAATCAATATTTTTTCTAATTTCAGCATCCGTTCCAGTGATTATGAAGGTCTGTATACCACCAATCAGTCAACCAATACCAATAGTTCTCCAAATTATATGGATCGCAAACAAAATGAAGATCGTCACGATGATGGAAAATTACTTTATTTGGGCGCTGATTATTTTATCGACGAACATCAAACTATTACGGCTGCTTTTTTAAAGAATGCCACGCACGATAATGACAAAACCGATTTGTTTTACAATTACAGAAATAATCCAAACAATGTTGAACCAGACAGTCTTTTGATACGACACGGAAAATCATTAGAAAAACGCGATTACAGCCAATTTGAATTTAATTATACCCGAACGTTTATACAAAAAGCAAAAAAATGGACTATTGATGTTCAATATGATTGGTGGAACAGCGATAAAAAATGGAATCTTTCTACACAACGTTTGCTCCCAGAGGCCTTCATTTATCCAGGCATACGAACCAGATCAACAGGAAACAGCAAAGATTTTCTTGCCAAGAGTGATTTCGTTCAGCCAATTGACAGCACTGCCATTTTAGAATTTGGAATTAAGACTGAAATCCGAAAAGTTTCCAGCGATTATTTAGCCGAAGAACAACAAAATAATGACTGGATTATTTACCAGAATATTGATAATGACTTAAATTACAATGAAACCATAACAGGAGCTTATGCACAATTCAGCGACAAAATCAACGCATTTAATTATATGCTGGGTTTAAGAACAGAGTTTACTGATATATCCATTAAAGATCTCAAAAACACCTATAATGATGAGAAAAATTATAATAAGCTATTTCCAACAGTTAATTTGAGCTATAAGTTTGATGCTTCGACTTTGCAGTTAAATTACAGCAAACGTATAAGACGTCCTTCATTATATGCTTTATATCCCTTCAATGAAGTCACGGATTTAAATGCACAATACATTGGAAATCCAGATCTGAATCCTTCTTATACAGATGCGTTTGAAATGGCATTTCTTAAAACTTGGCAAACATTTACTTTGAATCCTTCGGTTTACTATCAATATGAAAAAGGTTATATTCAAGATTTTACGTATCGTCAAGATGATATCTTCTTAACAACACCTATGAATATTGATTACGAAATACGAAGCGGTGTTGAATTATCGACGTTATACAATCCGTATAAATGGCTTCAGATTAATGCTGAAATAAATTACTATCATTTCAAACAAAAAGGAAATTATATGGGAGAAAACCTCGATTACAGCAGTGAAAATTTTACAGGACGTTTAAGCTCGCAAATCAAACTGCCTTCTAAATTTAGTTTTCAGGGGCGTTATAACTTCCGCAGTGCAAAACGTAATGCACAAACTATAAACCAAGCTTTACAATCGATTGATTTTGGATTAAGTAAACTATTGCTGAAGGACAAAGCAACTATTGTTTTTGACGTTACAAATGCTTTTAATCTTCGTCAGAATAAAAGTATTACCACCGGAGATAATTATGTTATTAAAGAAAACAGCATTCCAAATGCGGCAAGATATCGTTTAAGTTTTGTGTATCGTTTTAATCTAACAGATCCAAAAGTAATCAGACAAGCGAACAGCGCCAATCGCGACTAGAAATTTCATTTTTAAATTACTTAAGATCTCCTTACTTCATTTTTCTAGCCTTATCAGCTGTTTCTTAAAATAATAAACTGATAACTTTTTGAAATGATTATATAACAAAAAAGAGAATATAGGAAGTAAATTTGGAGTAGACAAAAAGTATTAATTATGAAAAAGCTTGTAATATTATTGACATCACTTTTTCTTTTTTCATGTCAGCAAAAAGAGAAAACCAGCATTCCTGTCAAAACAACTGAACCTAATGTTGCAAAAGAAATTAAAGAAGAAAATCCGCAAAAAGGCGATACCATTTTTATGAATTCTAAGAATGATAAAGAGGTATTTGAAGCCGAAGGTTCTTTAGATTCGATCCATCCAAAACTCTATGTTAAATTCAAGAATGAATATGATGGGGAATTAAACGGAAAAATTATTCCTGAAACAGAAAAAGCCAACATCCGTTTTAATCAAATCATTTTTCCTGATAAAACTTCAGATGGACCTTTTGGATTGGAATTAAAAATAAACGTCAAGCAGAAAGGCACTTATATTTTGGTAATTGGGCATTCTCAAATGGCTGAAAATCCATATTGGGGGAAATTTAAAATACAACTTGAAACCAAAAAGAATGCAAATGTTCAATAAAAGGAGGCTGCTTCACAATTATGAAGCAGCCACTTTTATATTTTGTAAAGAGCACTCCAATTCAGGTTTTTTTAATATAAATAATTCAGAGCAGTAACATCGTTAGAATTGAAAGCTCCTGTCTCATTTGAGCCAAAGCACGCTCTCATATAAGATGTTGAATCATATCCTGTAGGCGTACCTGGAATATGAACAGCGCCAACACCAGCTGTTCCTTCATTTGAATTTTGTCCACAGCTTTGACGGCTGAACCAGTCTGTATGACGTAAACCAATACAGTGACCAATTTCGTGAGCCGCAACGTGTGCATTTACACCAGTTGAATAAGTATCTAAACCAGAATATAAAGTAACTGAATTGTAAGGCGCTCCACCAGAAGGGAATCCGGCTACTCCACCGGCAGAACCGGTTTGTCTTCTTACAACAATATTAGCACCAGAAGTGCTTGAGCTAAAAGTCAACGTAAAATTAATAGACAATCCTAAATTATTGTATCTATTAATAGCAGCCTGAAGTCCCGCACGCATATTGGTACTCAAGGCTGATGTACCAGTTCCTGTTAATCCGACAACTTTAATCGTTCTTGGAGCAGAAACTAAATTCGTGGTCCGGTATTGTTCTGTTGTAATACCTCCATGAAGATCCATTTTATTTAATTGATCTTTTGTCATAACAATGCACCCTTCAATCAAGAATGCATCTTCTGTGGTACCATCCAGATTTGTATTTTTGATCACCTGCACATCTTTGTTGTTTAGTGATAGTGAACTTATTTTATCTAACACATCTTGTGTTACTTTTAGAGACGCATCATTTGACTGAACTGCCTCATCTTCTTTATTGCATGACATTAGTACTAGCGCTGTAAATACGAACGCTAAAATTGATTTAAATTTTTCCATAATAATTTTTTTGATTGTTAAAAATGTAATTTGATAAATAGGGGTCTTTACAAAATATTTAGTAATATTTAACATCAAATTTATATTATTTTTGATATTAAAATACTTACAAAATAAATAATTTAACATTTTTAACACAATTTATTAAATTTAATCCTGTTAATATTTTTAAATAATTATGCGATAATTCTTATGAAGCCTCTAAAATCAAGAACTCACGTAAAAAACTGTATTATATGTTAAAATTTCATTCAAAAGGTGATTTTCGTCTAATGAGTTCTAAAATTTACCTTAAAATTTTAAATTTCCTTTAAAATTGAACAATAAAAAAACTCAACTTCTATGCCAAATGAAAAATCATATTTTTTTACAAATAATTTAATAAATTTGATTTAGCCACAAATTATAAATAGTAAACAGATAAATGAAAACACGAATTATATTTCTTTTTTTTATGATATGCACAATCTGTTTTTCACAAAATTCTGAGAAATGGCAACAGTATCTAAAAAAGGAAAGTGAAACAAAATCTGAAAAATACTATTTAACCACTTTAAAAATTGCATACGACAACAAATACAAGATTATAAAAAAACTTGATACTGTTTTTTGCATTGTTGAAAATGACAATCTTAAATCGAAACGCATTAGTACAGAACTACTTGAAGTAAATAATCTATGGAAATTACCCCCAAATTTCTCCAATAGCAAAAAAGAAAACACATATGTAATTGCTTCTGATAGCATTACGACTTTAATTGCAGATCTAAAATCAGTAAACATTTCTGATATTAAAATACTAAATAATAATCTTATACTCTTAAAAAGTGATTCTCAAAAAATTATAGATAAAGTAATAGTTTTAAATAGTGTTTCTTCGATTTCACTAGAATCATTGCTTCCGAAAGCAGAATCAAAAATAATAGATCAAAATTTTACCATCAACTATATCAACAAAGCAAATGCTAATTTTCCTCTTTTAACAGGCGACAATCAAATAATTTCGATCAAAGATGATCTTTTTAATGTAAATGATATTGATCTCGTAAATAAGCACGTTTCTTCGTCAACACAATCTTCTATTGTATCAAGTCACGCAACAGATATGGCTACAATTGCTTCTGGATTAGGAAATAGTTCTGCCTTAGGGAAAGGAGTCGCCCCAAAAGCAAAATTGCAATCATCTGATTTTTTGAATATCTATCCTGATGAAATAACCACTTTAGAAGGTGCTGTTACTCAAAATCACTCTTACGGAACAGTAATTGAAAATTTTTACGGTTCGCTCGCTAATGCGTATGATGAACAATTGCACTTAAATCCTAATTTGACACATTGCTTTTCTTCTGGAAATTTAGGAGCCGAAGGTTATAAATCACTTACAGGTAATTTCAAGCAGTCCAAAAACAGCATTACAATAGGCTGCATTGATCAAAATGAAATAATTATGCCCTTTTCATCAAAAGGTCCAGCGTATGATGGCAGAATAAAACCTGAACTAGTAGCATTTAGCACACAAGGAACTTCAAATTCTACAGCTTTAGTTACAGGAATTGTAACATTAATGAAACAACATTACAAAAATCTAAACAATACAGCTTTAACCAACTCACAAGTAAAAGCCATTTTAATCAATAGTGCAAAAGACTTAGGTAATATTGGTCCCGATTTTACGTATGGTTATGGAAATATTAATGCAGATAAATGTCTCAAGACGATTACTGACAATAGAATTATATCTGATAATCTAGCATCTGGTCAAACGAATTCTCATAATATCACACTTCCATCAAATGCAAAAAATTTAAAAATCACCTTGGTATGGAATGATTTACCAGCTCATATTAACAGTAATATTAGTTTAGTGAATGATTTAGATTTAGAAGTTATATCGCCTGAAAATAACGTTTTTTTGCCATGGATTTTAAATCCTGACTCCCCAGAACAACAAGCAACAAAAGGAAAAGACAAGATTAATAATATTGAACAAATAACTGTAGAAAATCCTTCCTCTGGACTTTATACGATTTCAATTATTGGATCATACATTGCAAATACATCTCAGGATTATAGTATTGTTTACGAATACGAACTGGAAAATCAATTTGAATGGAATTATCCTGTAAGCCATGATAATTTCCCATACGACGGTAAAACAATTTCGCCTTTCAAATGGAATTCTTCATTTTCCGAAAATCTTGGACAATTGTCAATAACTTACGATAACGGGCAAAACTGGGAAATTCTCTCGAATAATATAAATCTCAACAGTGGCCAATTTGCTTACACACCGTCAGAAAAGAAATTCTCAAAAGCAAAATTGAAAATGACCATCGATAACACTGACTATATTTCTGATGACTTTACAGTTTCTTATGATTTAGACATCACAACTGCTTTAGTTTGCGATGGTACAACTGAAATTAATTGGTATAAACCTTCGGATGTTACTGCGTTTAACATTTATCAGCTTGTCGGAGATCATTTAGAATTTAAAGAACAAATAACAAACACTGATTATGTATACACCGATGGAAACATCTATACCGTTGTACCTGTTTTTAACAATACTGAAGGAATAAAAAGTGAATCAACATTACAATATCCTGATAATTCAAATTGTTATTTTGAAACCGCTTTAGCTGAAGTTTTTGAGGAAAACAAAATAAAAGTTAGTGCTAGTCTTTTCAGCTTGTACAATATCAGCAAAATCGAAATAATAAAAATGCTTACTACTTCCGAAGAAATTATTGGTACAATAGACGACATCGATTCTAAAACATTTTCTTTTCTAGACACCACGCCAATAAAAGGCACGAACAAATATAAAATAAACATCATTTTAAAAAACAACCATATAATAAGCTCCTTAGTTTTTGATACTAATTACTTAGCTGATGATTTGTTTTTTGTCTACCCTACAATATTAACCAAAAATGAAGAATTAAATATTGAAACCCAAAAAGAGCACGAAGCAAAATTCTATTTGTATGATATGAATGGACAAAATGTTTTTACTTCTCCATTGTTATTAAAAAACAGCAGCATCAGACTTAAAAATACTGCCACCGGAATTTATATCTATAAAATAGTTACAAATTCAGGTGAAGTACAAACTGGTAAAATTGCAGTATTATAACTTTATGAAATTACAACTGATTTATTGATTCTTTTTTGCTTGATAAATTGATAAAAAGAACCTCCTATAAAAAGCAAAAGCAGAATTAAAAGCGTTTTACCAATTAAAGGGTCAGTAATATCCTTAGCTAAAGGATGACCAACAGGAACACGAGTAAAAGTTTCATTTACAGTAGGAACCAGAGACAAGAAAAAACTAAAGGATAATAAAAAATTTTCAAAATATCTGGCTCTGCCACTTCTTTCTTTTTTAGCATACAGAAAATAAGCAATACAGACTAAAAAAATAATAAATATCGCAAAAATATGACCTGGATTAAATCCCCCATGTTTTGATATTCCTAGTGAAGTTAAGGAAGTAATAATTGTAGTGTAAAAATATATTTTACCTGATAAAACCCCTAAATTGATTTTTCCATATTTGATAAATCCTGCCACTGCTCCTGCTAATGCAGCAATACCAATAATAGTGTGAAAAATTCCTAAATACGATAATCCCATCTTTATGTTTTTTAAGTTATTATAGCTGATTAAAACAACCATTTTGATAAATTATGTCGTTAAAACGAACTATGCAAAATTGCATCATAAAGAAGGAAATGACTTTGTGAATTAGTCCAATTATTTGATATTTTGGTTCAAGAAAACTTTATAATAAGAACTTATTTTTTTAGTTCTTGACGATAATTTGTGGGCGATACATGGTATCTATCGTTAAAACTTTTGGTGAAATTTGCCAAATCATTAAAACCACATTCAAATGCAATTTCAGTAATTCGTTTATCCGAAACTCTAAGAAGTTCAGCAGCCTTTTCGAGTTTTTTGTTTTTTATAAAGTTAGCAGGTGTATCATTGTAAATTTTAGCAAATTCTCTTTTGAAAGATGAAACACTCAAATTATTTTGTTCCGCCAATTGTTCGATAGTTGAATTTGAAAAAAGATTGGCTTCGATAATTTGTCTAAAAGCATATGAAGTCTTAGAGAAAAGTTGTGATAATACTATTTGTACACTTTCTGCATTCTGAGTTTGTGACAATAACAGGATAATCTCTTTAAGTTTCAAGACTAAAATATCTTCATTAATTAGCGAAGGATTTTCAAAATAAAACAACAGTCCTTCAATATACTTCTGAATTAAAAAATCGTTATTTATTTTTTCATTTGATCTATTGGAAGCTTTGTCTTTTGGTTCTTGAAACAAGGCAGGCAATTCCCTGTCATAAATTTTCTTTAAGATATCTGGATAAAATGTAATAATTACAATTTCGCAATTACTATTTGCGTGTACATTGTAGATCTGCTTACCAGGATTGATACAATTTAAAAGTAGAGAATAATTAGTAGAAACTTCTATATTATCACCATCAATGTCATACTCCACATTACCATCCAGTACATACAAAAAACAAGCCTGATCCGAAACTGGAAAATCAAATTTAAAAGGTGCTTTTAATACAATTTTCTGCATTAGTGTTTTACCAAACAGATCGTATTTTTTATAATCGTCTATCATTTATTTTATTAATCAAATACACAATTTAATGAGTTCGATACACTAGCATCGTATTATTGCAAATTAATAGATTTAAAAATCAGTAATGAAATAATTTTAATTTTATAAATCAGGAATATGAAAAATGATATTGTTCCATTAAATGCTTTCTAATATACTTCACACAAAGATTTTAAACAGAAGTTAATACTGAGCAATAAGTCTACAGATCAGATTTATACCAGAATTTTTCTAAAAGCATTAAAAACGAAAAAACCCTGTCCGGTATGGACAGGGTTTTAAAAAGAAAGGCGGCGACATACTCTCCCACAATATGCAGTACCATCTGCGCAGGCGGGCTTAACTTCTCTGTTCGGGATGGGAAGAGG
>Ga0308166_1001048_pt1 | contig 31627 bp, 24 predicted proteins | sample PhyCR2_2_FD_202137 | JGI IMG/M metagenome (GOLD analysis project Ga0308166, IMG submission 202137) | Phyllosphere microbial communities from UC Gill Tract Community Farm, Albany, California, United States - DLSLCC.R2 | ecosystem: Host-associated > Plants > Phyllosphere > Unclassified | place... | reverse complement strand
GGAAGCGGCGGCCGATGATGAAGGCGCGGCGGAACAGCTTTTTGACTTCTTCCGGCGTGGCGTCGGTGGCGATGTCGAAGTCTTTCGGCTTCACGCCCAGCAGCAGGTCGCGCACGGCGCCGCCGACCACGAAGGCCTTGAAGCCGGCTTCCTGCAGGGTCTGGGTGACGCGCACCGCGTTCGGCGACAGCAGCCTCGGGTCGATGCCGTGCTCTTCCGCGCCCAGGATCACGGGTTGGGTGGGGTCGCGCTCGTCTTTCACGCCAAGGATCTTGCGGATGAATTTTTTAATCATTGAACAGATGGAGTAAAGGCCAGCCGAGGGCGCTAGCGTGTTGGGCCAGTCGGGTGCTCGGGTTCGTCGCCACCGGGTGCGAGACCACGGACAGCAGCGGGATGTCGTTGTGCGAATCGCTGTAGAAGTAACTGCGCTCGAATGTGGTGAACGGCCGGCCCAGGCCTTCCAGCCAGGCGTGCATGTGGACGACCTTGCCGTGGCCCTGGGTCGGGGTGCCGAGCAATCTGCCGGTCGGGTGGCCGCGTTCGTCCAGTTCCGGACGCGCCGCGATCAGGTGTTCCACGTTCAGCGCGCGGGCGATCGGCGCCGTCAGCCAGCCGTTGGTGGCGGTGATGATGGCCACCAGGTCGCCGGCATCGACGTGGCGCTGCAGCAGCGCCACCGCCTGCGGCTTGATGGCCGGTTCGATCACATCGCGCATGTACTGCGCGTGCAGGTCCTTCAGGCGGGCCGGGTCGAAGCCGGCCAGGGTGCCGAGCGCGAATTCGAGGTATTCGACTGGGTCGAGGTTGCCGGCCTGGTACTGGGCGAAGAATTGCTCGTTGCGGCGCTGGTAGGCGTCGCAGTCGACCACCTTGTTCCGCACCAGGAACTGGCCCCACTCGAAGTCCGAGTCGATCGGCAGCAGGGTATGGTCGAGGTCAAACAGCGCGAGATTGCTCATTCTTTTAAATCGTTTTGCGGGTTTCCCTGCAGCAGCAGGTCACGCAGCAGGGGCAGCGTGACCGGACGCTGGGTCTCGAGCGAATACTGGTCGAGGGCATCCAGCATCGTCGACAGGGAGCGCATGTCGCGCTTGAAATGGGATAGCAAATAGGGTAACACGCTGGCCGACAGCGTCAAACCGCGCGCCTCGGCAGCCTGGGTGAGGGCGGCGATCTTCTCGTCGTCCGACAGGCCGTGGATCTGGTACACCAGGCCCCATCCCATGCGGGTACGCAGGTCTTCGCGCACCGGCAGCACGGCCGGCGGCACCGGACCCGCGCAGACCATGTAGGCGCCGTGCTCGCGCACCTGGTTGAACAGGGCGAAGGCGTCGATCTGGCGCTTCGGGCTCAGGCGGTCGATGTCGTCGACCAGGTAGAGGCTGACGTCCGGCGTGTAGGTGAATGCCTTGGCGCCGGCATCGAACGCGATGTAGCGCGAGCCGGGCGTGGCCGCCAGACCGTGCAGGATGTGGGTCTTGCCGGCCCCGGTTTCGGCCCAGAGGTAGCAGAAATGCTCGCGCGAGGCGCGTTGCGCGAACTGGTGCATCAAGTGCGCCATTTCGGCATTCGCTCCTATCTGGAAGGTGTCGAGGCTTTGCGCCGGTTCGGCCGCGCCTAAGTCGAGCACCAGCTGTTTCATGGCTTGCATCTCATCCGCGCTGAGGGAAATTTGGCATTTTGTTCTTGTTATCGCAGTGAAGTACGTCCGGGCCAGACCATTTTGCTAGAATAGCGGATTGACCAGTTGGCCGTTCCCGGCAGTGACGCGGGTGCGTTCAGTTGATCTACCGCTATCTATTTTACCGCCTCCGCTGCCAAATATCATGAGCCAACCGTCTAATGTTTCTCTCTCCTACCGCGATGCCGGTGTCGATATCGATGCCGGGGACGCCCTGGTCGAAGCGATCAAACCGTTTGCCAAGCGCACCATGCGCGAAGGTGTGCTGGGCGGCATCGGCGGTTTCGGCGGCCTGTTCGAGATCAGCAAGAAGTACAAGGAACCGGTCCTGGTGTCCGGTACCGACGGCGTCGGCACCAAGCTGCGCCTCGCTTTCGAGCTGAACCGCCATGATACGGTCGGCATCGACCTGGTGGCCATGAGCGTGAACGACATCCTGGTCCAGGGCGCCGAACCGCTGTTCTTCCTCGACTATTTCGCCTGCGGCAAGCTGGACGTGGCCACCGCCACCGCCGTCGTCAAGGGCATCGCCCTCGGCTGCGAACAGTCCGGCTGCGCGCTGCTGGGCGGCGAAACCGCCGAGATGCCGGGCATGTACCCGGACGGCGAATACGACCTGGCCGGCTTTGCCGTCGGCGCGGTGGAAAAATCGCAGATCATCGACGGCAGCAAGATTGCCGCCGGCGACGTCGTGCTGGGCTTGGCTTCGTCGGGCATCCATTCGAACGGCTACTCGCTGGTGCGCAAGATCATCGAAGTCGCCAAGCCCGACCTGGACGCCGACTTCCACGGCCGCAAACTGGCCGACGTGCTGATGGCGCCGACCCGCCTGTACGTGAAGCCGCTGCTGGCGCTGATGCAGGCGATGGAAGTGAAGGGCCTGGTGCACATCACTGGCGGCGGCCTGGTCGAGAACATCCCGCGCGTGCTGCAGGATGGCTTGACCGCCGTGCTGGACTCGAAATCGTGGACCATGCCGCCGCTGTTCCAGTGGCTGCAGCAGCACGGCGGCGTGGCCGACGCCGAGATGCACCGCGTGTTCAACTGCGGCATCGGCATGACCGTGATCGTCTCGAAAGAGAACGCGGATGCTGCCATGGCCCAGCTGCAGGCGGCCGGCGAGACCGTCTACCGCATCGGCGAAATCCGTGCCCGTGCCGAGGGCGAAGCACAGACCATCGTCAACTAACGACGGCGGCATGAGCGAGCCGCAGCCGGTCTCGAACGAAGAACGCCTGCACCGCGCCGGCCACCGCGGCGCGGTGGTCTGGATCACCGGCCTGTCCGGCGCCGGCAAGACGACCCTGGCCGTGGCCGCCGAGCGCGCCCTGTTCGAGCGCGGCTGCCAGGTTTTCGTGCTGGACGGCGACAAGGTCCGCAACGGCCTGTGCGCCGACCTCGGTTTCTCGCTGCCCGAGCGCTCCGAAAACATCCGCCGCATCGGCGAAACCGCCCGCCTGTTCTTTGAAGCAGGGCAGATCGTGCTGGTCTCGGCGATCTCCCCGCTGCGCGCCGACCGCGACCGGGCCCGGGCGCTCATCCCATCCCCCTATTTTCTCGAGGTGTATTGCCGCTGCCCGCTGGCCGTCTGCGAGGAGCGCGATCCCAAGGGTCTGTACCGCAAGGCGCGCGCCGGCCTGCTGCCGGAGTTCACCGGCATCTCATCTCCCTACGAAGTACCCGAGACGCCGGACGTGCTGGTCGACAGCGCACAGGCCAGCGTGGAACAGGAAGTCGCACGGCTGCTGGCCGAACTGGCGCGGCGCGGCATCGTGCCTTAGCGCTCGGCCGATTTGTGAATTTCCGTCAAAAATCGATTTAACATCCCGTCGATTGGGAACAACAAGGCGGGCGCTTTATCGGCGGTATTGATCAATATCAAGTAAATATTCCAGCAGAATATTGCCGTGGGACTACTTTTAATTCATCATCGTCGGATACCAATGCGTCCGCACCGCGGACAAGACCCATCCAGACATGATGTCCCCTGCCACGGCCAGCGCGCGCCGTTTCCATTTCATTTCCGGCCTGCCGCGCTCGGGCTCGACCCTGCTCTCCGGCATCCTGCTGCAGAATCCACGTTTTCACGCCGGCATGACCAGTCCGGTCGGCGGACTGTGTACCGCCGTGCTGGGCCAAGTCAGCGCCGGCAGCGAGTTCGGCGCCGTGGTCAGCCGCGACAAGCGCAAGGCGCTGCTCCAGGGCCTGTTCGATTCCTACTACGCCGACGTCGACAGACCGGTGGTCTTCGACACCAACCGCGCCTGGTGTGCGAAGCTGCCGCTGGTGCGCGACCTGTTCCCGCAAGCGAAGGTGATCGCCTGCGTGCGCAACGTCGCCTGGATCATGGACAGCTTCGAGCGCCTGTACCGCGCGAACCCGTATGAAGCCACCCGCCTGTTCGGCGCGGCCGGCGTGCGCGGCACCGTCTACAGCCGCCTGGAAGGCCTGGCCCAGCATGACCAGACCGTCGGCTATGCCTGGTCGGCCCTGCGCGAAGCCTTTTACGGCGAGCACGCGTCTTCGCTGCTGCTGGTCGACTACGAGCTGCTGACCCGCGCGCCGGCCAAGGTCCTTCCGCTGGTTTACGACTTCCTCGGCGAGCCGCACTTCGAGCACGACTTCGAGAACGTCGAATACGACGCCGAGGAATTCGACCTGCAGCTCGGCGCGCCCGGCCTGCACCGCGTGAAACGGCAGGTGCGCTTCACGCCGCGCCCGGCCGTGATCCCGCCCGACCTGTTCGACAAATTCAATCAGATGTCCTTCTGGAATGACAAGGCCGGCAGCGCCGCCAACGTCATTGCGCCCCAGCCTGCACAACAAGGAAAACAAGCATGAACGCCGCCGACTTCGATCCCGCCAACGAAGAACTTATCATTGCGAAGCCGCGCAAGGAGATCGTCTTCATCGAAGATAACATTGCCGACTACCAGACCATCGCCGCGAATGCCGGCGCCGGCCGCGAGGTGGTGATCCTCGATTCCACCAGGGATGGGCTGCAGCAGATTGCCGACGCCATAAAGGGGTTGACCGGGATCGATGCGGTGCATGTCGTGACCCACGGTTCCGAAGGCAGGATCGGCCTCGGCACTCTGACACTCGACCAGACCACGGCCGCGCAGCACAAGGACGTGCTCGCGGCTATCGGCCACAGCATGAGCGCCGATGGCGACCTGCTGTTCTACGGCTGCAGCGTCGGCGCGGGGCAGGGCGCAGACCTCATCGGCCAGCTTGCCATCGCCACCGGTGCCGATGTGGCGGCATCGGATAACCTGACCGGCGATGCTGCCCTGGGTGGCGACTGGGACCTGGAGGTCAGATCAGGTGACGTTGAAGCGGCAACGTTCGTTGGTCCGGCATTGGCCGCGCAGTATCACGCGCTGCTCGGGATTACAGGGCCGATGACACTAAACTTCAGTTCGGCGCCGCATGCCGGTTACTCCGGCGGAGGCAGTACTGATCTCGCTTACACGATCCCGGGATTCTCCAGCTATACGTTGAATTTCAACGGCCATAAGGAAGATGTATGGAATTACACGGTTGCCAACCCAACGGGGGCCTATCTATCGTTTTCCCCCAACAGTACGGAAGATAGGATAACGATTGGATTTACGGGAGGCCAGACTTTCTCGGTCAACTCCTTGAAAGTCAACGGCAACTCGTCCTCTCCGCAGACCCTCGTGTTCACCGGCCTGCGGGCAGACAATACCGAAGTCACGCACGCGAACGTGGACATTCCCGTCGGCGCCACGATTCAGGACTTCGTCACACGCGCGTTAAGCGGCTTTACCGATATTACTACGCTCGTGATCACGGCCCAGGGGGGCGCGCCAATCCGGTATTTCCAGATGGATGACCTGGTGCTGGGCAGTGTCGGCGACACCACGCCCCCCACTCTCGTCATCACGAGCAGCAAAACCACGCTCATCGCTGGCGACACGGCGCTCATCACGTTTACCTTCAGCGAAGACCCGGGATCGAGCTTCACCTGGAATGGCAGCACCGGCGATGTTTCTGTCACAGGCGGCACGCTGTCCGCGATCACCGGAAGCGGATACACCCGCTTCGCCACCTTCACGCCGACCGCCAACACCAACAGCGGCACCGGCAGCATCAGCGTGGGCATCGGCAAATACAATGACGCTGCCGGCAACAACAACACCACCATCAGCAGCGGCCCGGCGATCACCTACGATACGCTCGCTCCCAATGCCCCGTCGGCGCCGGACCTGAGCGCCGGTTCCGACAGCGGCAGCTCGAACACCGACAACATCACGACGCAAAAAACCGGGCTGGTCTTCAGCGGCACCACCGAAGCCGGCGTTGTCTCGGTCAAGCTGTACGAGAGCGACGGCGTCACGGAAATCGCCAGCACCAATACGATCAGCGGAACCAGCTACACCATCACCACCACCGGCACGCTGGCGGACGGCGTACACGGGGTCAAGGTCAAGGCCTTCGATGCGGCCGGCAACGTGAGCCTGGCCTCCGGCAGCCTGAACGTCACGGTCGACACGGCGGCGCCCAACGCCCCGTCGGCGCCGGACCTGAGCGCCGGCTCCGACAGCGGCAGCTCGAGCACCGACAACATCACGAATCAAAATACGGGACTGGTTTTCACCGGCAACACCGAAGCCGGCGTCACCTCGCTCAAGCTGTACGACACTGATGGCGTCACCGAAATCGCCAGCACCAGCACGATCAGCGGCACCAGCTACACCATCACGACTACCGGCACGCTGGCGGACGGCGTACACGGGGTCAAGGTCAAGGCCTTCGATGCGGCCGGCAACGTGAGCGCGGCCTCCGGCAGCCTGAACGTCACAGTCGACACGGCGGCGCCGAACGCGCCCTCAAGCCCGGTCCTTGCCACCAATGACGATTCCGGCAGCTCGAACAGCGACGGCGTCACCAACAACACCACGCTGCACCTGAGCGGCAGCGCCGATGCCGGCACGACCGTCAAGCTGTACGACGGCGCTACCCAGATCGCTTCCATCGCGGCCAGCGGCGGCACCTACAGTTTCACCCTGTCGAACGTCGCGCAGGGCAACCACACATATGCGGCTATTGCCTTCGATGCGGCCGGCAATGCCAGCGCGGCCTCCGCCGGGCAGGTCGTGGTGGTCGACACCACCCCGCCGTCGACCACGGTGACTGGCGCAGCGCTGTCCGCGGACACCGGTGCATCGGCCACCGACATGGTCACCCGCGAGGCGGTCCAGACCATCTCGGGCACGCTGGGCACCAACCTGGCAGCCGGCGAACAGGTCATGGTTTCGCTCGACAACGGCGCGACCTGGACCCAGGCCAGCGCCAGCACGGGCAGCGACACCTGGCAACTGGCGGCTGTAACGCTCAGCGGCAGCAACACCCTCAAAGTGCAGGTGGTCGACCAGGTCGGCAACGGCGGCACGGTCTATTCGCACGCCTATACCGTCGACACGGTGGCGCCTGCGGCAAGCTCGATGCCCGACCTGGATGCAGCCAGCGACAGCGGCAGCTCGAACACGGACAATATCACCAGCGTCACCCTGCCGAGTTTCAGCGGCACCGCGGAAGTCGGCGCTACGGTCCGGCTGTACGACGGCGGCATCGAACTCGGCAGCGTCGTCGCGGTGGATGGCACCTGGCACATCCCCACCACCAGCGCCAACGAGATGACCCAGCGCATCCATTACATCACGGCCGAGGTCGTGGACCTGGCCGGCAACCACAGCGCCACCAGCCCCGTGCTGGAACTGGACGTGCGCACCAGCGGGCCCGCCACGACGGTGGCCGGGATGGCGCTGTCCGTCGATTCCGGCACGCCCGGCGACTTCGTCACCAACCAGGCCATCCAGACCGTCAGCGGCACCCTGAGCGGCAACCTGGCGGCAGGCGAGCGCGTCGAGGTCTCGACCAACGGCGGCAGCACCTGGAGCAGCGCTACCGGCGCCGTCGGCAGCAATGCCTGGTCGATCGTTGCCGTCCTTGCCGGCGGCACGCACGACATCAAGGTGAGGGTGGTCGACGCACTCGACAACGTGGGCCCAGTCTATACGCAGGCCTACACGGTTGACAGCGTCAAGCCGGGCGTCTTCATCACCAGCAGCGCATCCACACTGAAGATGGGCGAGACCGCCACCATCACCTTCAGCTTCAGCGAAGACCCGGGCACGAGCTTCGATGACAGCGACATCACCGTCAGTGGCGGCACGCTGTCGGCCCTGGGCGGCAGCGGCACCACGCGCACCGCCATCTTCATGCCGAACGCAGGCGTCAACGGCGGCACGGCCAGCATCGCGGTCGAGGCGGATGCCTACCAGGACCTGGCAGGGAACCTCGGCACTGCCGGCATACCGCGCTCGCTCACCTTCGACACGCTGGCGCCGTCCGCGCCGTCCGCACCGAACCTGGATGCAGCCTCGGACAAAGGCATCTCGAACACCGACAAGCTCACCAACGCGACCACGCTGGTCTTCAAGGGCAGCGCCGACACCGGCGCCACCGTCATCCTGTACGACACCGACGGCGCCACCGAAATCGGCAGGGACAGCAGCGGCAGCGGCAACTGGACCATCACGACCTCGGCGCTGGCTCCGATCGCGCACACCGTCACCGCCCGCGCCGTCGACGCCGCCGGCAATGTGAGCGCGGTCTCGGCCCCGGCCACCGTCACGATCGATACCACGGCGCCCACGCTGGCGATCACCAGCGACGTGCCGCAGCTGAAGATCGGCGAAACCGCCACCATTACCTTTACCTTCAGCGAAGACCCTGGCACGACCTTCACCCAGGCCGACATCACGGTCAACGGCGGCACGCTGTCGGCCATTGCAGGCACGGGCACGGTACGCACCGCCGTGTTCACCCCGAGCGCCGATACCAATGGCGGCGCGGCCGGCATCATCGTGGCAGGCGGCAGCTACATCGACGCCGCGGGCAACGGCGGCGGCGCCGGCACGACGCCAGCGCTGAGCTTCGACACCCGTGCACCAGACGCACCGTCCACGCCGGACCTGGATGCAGCTTCGGACAGCGGCACCCTGGATAACGACGACATCACCGGCGTCACCATGCCGACGTTCACCGGCACCGCCGAAGTGGGCGCCACCGTCAGGCTGTACGACGGCGGCACCGAGATCGGCTCGATCGTCGCCACCGACGGCACCTGGGCCATTGCCAGCAACCGCACGCTGGCCGAGGGCAGCCACAGCATCACCGCGACGGCCACCGACAGCGCGGGCAACACCGGCGCGGCATCGGCCGTTCGCACCGTGCAGATCCTGACCTCGGGGCCGGCCACGACCGTCGCCGGCCTGCAGTTCTCGGCCGATACCGGCGTCTCGAACCACGACTTCGTCACCGCCATCGCATCCCAGACCGTCTCCGGTACCCTGAGCGCCAACCTGGCAACGGGCGAGCGCGTCCAGGTCTCGCTCGACGGCGGCGGCAACTGGACCACGGCCAGCGCCAGCGTCGGCAGCAAGGCCTGGTCGCTGCCGGCCACGCTGGCCAGCGGTACGCACACGCTGCAAGTGCGCGTGATCGACGCGCTCGGCAACATCGGGCCGGTGCTCAGCCAGGACTATACGCTGGACAGCGTCGCGCCGGGCCTGACGATCACCAGCGACGCAGCGCAATTGAAGATCGGCCAGACGGCAACGATCACCTTCACCTTCAGCGAAGACCCCGGCACCAGCTTCAGCCAGGGAGACATCACGGTCAACGGCGGCAGCCTGTCCGCCATCGCCGGCACGGGCCTGGTGCGCACCGCCACGTTCACGCCGAGCGCCGATACCAACGGCGGCACGGCCAGCATCAGCGTGGCCGCCGGCAGCTATGCCGACAAGGCCGGCAACGACGGCACCGCCGGCGCGGCCCCGTCGCTCACCTTCGACACGCTGGCGCCGTCCGCGCCATCCGCCCCCGACCTGGATGCAGCCACGGACAAGGGCACCTCGAACACCGACAAGCTCACCAACGAGACCAAGCTGGTCTACAAGGGCAGCGCCGAGGCCGGAGCCACCGTCATCCTGTACGACACCGACGGCGCCACCGAAATCGGCAGGGACAGCAGCGGCAGCGGCGCCTGGACCATCACGACGACGGCGCTGGCCGCCGGTGCGCACAGCGTCACGGCGCGCGCCGTCGACGCCGCCGGCAATGTGAGCGCGGTCTCGGCTCCGGCTACCGTCACGATCGATACCACGGCGCCCACGATGGAGATCGTGCGCGGCGCCAGCCAGCTCAAGGCCGGCGAGACCACCACCGTCACCTTCGTGTTCAGCGAAGACCCGGGCACGAGCTTCGGCCTGGACGACATCACGGTCACGAACGGCAGCGTCAGCGGCTTGCTCGGCACCGGCCTGACGCGCACCGTGACCTTCACCCCGGCGCCTGGCGTCGACGGCGGCGTGGCGACCATCGCCGCCGAGGGTTACACCGATGCGGCGGGCAATGCCGGCGGCAAGGGGGCGGCGGTCAGCATCGGCGTCGATACCGTGGCGCCGCCGGCGCCGGGCGCGCCGGTGCTGAAGGCAGACAGCGACAGCGGCATCCTGGGCGACGGCATCACCAAATTCGCGAACGTGGTGATCGAAGGGACGGCCCTGGCCAATGCCCTGGTGACGCTGTACGACGGCACCGCGACGCAGAGCATCGGCAGCGTGCGCGCAGACGCGTCGGGCAAGTGGAGCATCGCGCTGGCGAACCTGGGCGTCGGCACCCATGCGCTGAGCACGACCCAGTCCGACGCCGCCGGCAATGTCTCGGCGCGCGGCGCCGTCTTCGATCTTCGCATCGACCGTCCGGCGGAGCCGGCATCCCTCATCGACGGCATGCCGGTGCAGATCCAGCCGGTGCTCCTGCCCGGCGGCGCCGTCGGCACGGCGGTGTCGGTGCCGGTCGTGACCAGCGACCGCGCCGAATCGTCCGGCAAGGCCGGCGTGGCCGACATCCCGCTGCTGTCCAGCGGCGGCAGCGATCTGCTGGTGGCGCAGCTGGCGCCTGGCTACGGCCTGTCGGCGAGCGGCGCGAACGTCCCCGCGGCGAACGCGGCCGCGCACCTGATCGGCGCGATCCTGGCCGCGACGTCGGGCCATGCCGCCGGCGACCAGGGCCACCTGACCGACAACGGCCAGTCCTTCCTGAACGGCCTGGCGGCCAGCGGCTCGCTGCTGGTCGAAACGGTCGCGCCGGTCAGCAGCACGGCGCCCGATGGGGTCCTGACGCTGAGCGGCGCGGCTGCACCGGCCGGCCAGGACGTGGCACTGGTGATCAAGAGCGCCGGCCTGGCGCCCGGCAGCACGATCGCGCTGCAGGACGTGGACTTCGCCGCCGTCGTCGGTGCGGCCAAGGTGGTGGCCGGCAGCGCCACGGTCCTCACCGGCGACGCCGCCAGCCAGCAATTCACGGTGGCGGCCGGCGCCAGCGTGTACGCCGGCGCCGGCAACGATACGCTGAGCGTCGCCGCGCCCGCGGGTCCGGCAGCGCCAGGCGGCACGACCCTGCTGCAGGGCGGGCAGGACAGCGATGTCGCCGTCTTCGGCGGTGCCCGCAGCGACTTCAACCTCGAGTTCCACAACGGTTACGTGGTGGTGGCCAGCAAGGCTGCGCCGGCCGTGAAGACCCTGGTCCTCAACGTCGAGCAGCTGCAGTTCGGCGACGGCGCCGTGGCGGTGCAGAACGGTTCCGGCCTGACTACCGTGGCCGGCCTGTACCAGACCATGCTCGGGCGCCAGGCCGACGTGTACGGCTTCGAGTTCTGGGCCGACGCACACCAGGCCGGCGTCAGCTGGGGCCGGATCGCACTGGACATGCTCGGTTCACCCGAAAGCCGGGGCCGCGGCGCCACCCTGAACGGTGACGCCACGCACGACGTGACCCTGCTGTACCAGGCACTGTTCAACCGCGCGCCGGATGCGGAGGGACTGGCTTTCTGGACCGGCGCGATGAGCCATGGCGTGACCTTGGAATCGGTCGCGGACGGCATGGTCCAGTCGGTGGAAATGGTCGGGCACCAGCGCGCTGCGCTGGACTGGAACTTCTACTTCTGGGTTTGAGCCAGGCGCAGCGCTTCCAGCTGCGCATACAGCGGCGCCAGCATCGCCAGCAGTTCCGGCAGATGCGGCGCCGCTGCCGTTTCCGGCGCCGGATCGCCGTGGTAGGCCGCGCCCGCCGACTTGGCGTGGAAGCCTGCCCGCGCACGCATGGCGTCCAGCTGGGCGGCCGCTGTCTCGATGCCCAGTTCCGCCAGCAGTTCTTCCCACACCACGCCAGGCAGCTGGCGGTAATCGAGCAGGCGCAGCGCGTCCGCATGGGCCAGCGCCTGGCTGAAGATGTGTTCGAGCACGCGCGCGCAGAAGCCGTCCAGGTCGCCCGGCGCCAGCCCGGCGCCGAAGGCCGGCGGCAGCACCAGGCCGGGCACCATCTGCGGGCCGCGCTGGCGGCGGTGCGATGCCAGGATGGCCTGCGGCTCGCGGTACAGGAACCAGAAGGGGGTCGCCGGGAAGGCGGCGCGCAGCAGCGGCAGGTAGCGGATGTGCCAGCAGTCGAGCTTGACGATGTAATGGGTGGCCAGGGCGCCGCGGCGCTGGCCGAGGGCGCCGATCAGGGCGCGCAGCAGCGGCGCCGCCTGCGCGGGTGGCTGCTCGCCGTAATGGCTGAAGAAGTCGTCGAGCACCGGTGGCTCGGAGTGCACCACGCATTGCGGCAGCGTCGCCAGCATCTGCGCCAGCAGGGTCGAGCCGCAACGTGAACTGTGGAAGATAAAGAGGCGCGGCGCCAGCGTGTCGCCGGCATCCGCCAGGCGTTCGTAAGGGGTATGACAGACCCGCCTTTCCTCGCGCGGCTGGACACGCAGGGTGTCGCTGAAGAAGGGCTCGATGCAGCGCCCGGGCAGGTGGCGCCAGCTGACAGTCTGCCCGTCGAGCACGACCGGCAGCCACCCGTGCATCGATGCCAGCGTGCCGGGATCGGTGGCGGGCGCGCGTAGCCAGCCTTGCTGCATCAGTGCCGAACCCCTGCGCGCCATGCCGGTTCCGTCAGTTGCGGGCCGGGAAAATACCCTGCAGGGCGATGATGTAGTTGATGCCGAGCGAAGGCTGGACCACGCTGGCCTGTCCGCTGGCACTGACCGGCGCGGCGATCGGACCGGCGCCGCCGCTGTTCGGGCCGGTGTCGGTATTGACCTGGCCGCCCACCTGGGTGGTGATGCTGCTCGCGTTCAGGGTAACGTTCGGGGTGGCGCCCGCCACGTAGATGTTGGCCGCGCCCGGACCGCCGCCGCCCGAGCCCAGGATCGAGCCGTCGGCCGGCACCGCCGCGCCGGAACTGGTAGTGACGTTCAGTGTGGAGCTTGCCGTCAGCTGGCTGCCGGCAATGCTGACCGGGTGGGTATGCTGCGGCAGGTGAGCAGCGTCGATGGTCACCGAAGCGGCGCCGGTGACGTTCACCGTCGTGTTGTCGGTGCCCCAGAGCTGGCCCTGCACCACCGGCGTCAGGCCAGGGCCGTTGCCCATGCCGACCAGGGTACGTCCGCGCAGGTCGGGCAGGCCGAAGGTAGTCGTGCCATTGCCGCCGTACATGGTGCCAATCAGGGCAAACAACGCCTGGTTCTGCGCAATCGGCAGCAGCCTGCCGTCGCACATGGCCCAGCCGGCCGGCGCGAAATTGAACCCAACCGGCATGATCGTTCCAATAAAGACTTCCATTCCATCCCCTTTGTTTTAAGTTGTGAACCGGAAACTTATCCTAGCACCGGATGTTACTTGTTGTCAGTACCAATATGTATCTTTTCCAGCTGCGCGGCCAGGACCGTCGCGCCCGGCAGGGCGCTCGCGCGCAGCTGGGCAATGACGGCATCGACATTGTCGTCGTTGATGTTCGGGTCGCCGTATTTCGGTGCCGGCCCGGGACGCCAGCCGCTGCGCTCGAACAGCGCGCGCAGCCATGGATTGGGCACGCAGTCGAGCACCAGATGCACGCGCGTGTGCGTACCGGCGTTGCGCACCGCATGCAGGCAGTTCGCGTTCATGTACCAGGTGGCGCCGGCATGGAAATGCACGTCCTCGCCGTCGAGCGTGAACAGCACCTCAGGGGTGGTGACGACAGGGATGTGCAGACGCGCCAGCCCGTCTTCGAACGACCCGCCGCGGTCGCGGTGCGGCTTGATCTCGGCGCCTGCGTCCAGCGCCATCAGGCGCACCGACTTCATGTCGCAGGCGAAGCTGGCGATCACCTCGCGGAAGTAGGGACAGTGCGCCAGCAGCGGGGTGTCGTGGAAGTCCGCGTCTTCATGGGCGCCGATGTCCTCGGCCTGGCCGCTCGCCGAGCGCAGGGCGATGCTGCTCCAGGCGCCCTTGTGCGCGCGGTCGTTGTAGTGCGTGCGCCAATGCCAGGCCAGGGCGGTATCGAGGTCGGCGCGCAGCCGTTCCCGGTCGAACTCGGGCGGCAGCCGCAGCCAGCGCGTGGTTTCGCTCATGCGGGCCGCCACAGCATCTCGAGGTGCAGGGCATCGCCACCGGCGGCGGCGAAGCCCATGCCCTCGTACAGGCGCAGCGCCACGGCATTGGTGCGCGCCACCGACAGGCCGATGCCGGCGCCGTGCGCGCAGGCGTCACACTGCAGCGCCTCCAGCAGGGCGCGCGCCAGGCCGCGGCCCCGCATTGCCGGCAGCAGCGCCAGGTCGACCACGCGCCATACCGGGCCGCTCAAGTCGAGCACCACACGGCCGGCCGCCTGGCCCTCGTGCTCCAGGATCAGCACCTCGGCGGCCGGGAACAGGCGGCGCCGGCCTTCCTCATGCACGTGCTGCTGCATCGCGATCAGCTGCTCGAGCTGCGCGGGCGGCAGCGGCAGCTGGCGCAGGTCGTCGCGCGTGGCCGCATACAGCGCGCGGCAGAAGGCGGCGTCGGCATCGGTGTCGGCGGTGCGCAGCCGGAGCGGCGGCGCCAGCGTGGTCATGTGCATCATGGCGCCTTAGCGGATCACCGCGTCCTTGCCGATATTCTTGTCGAGGAACTTCTCGACCCGGCCCCAGAAGTCGATGCGGTTCTTCGGCAGCGACCAGCCGTGGCCTTCTTCCTGGTACTCGATCCACTCGACCTGCTGGTTGGTCTTGGTGACGGCGTCGTAGAACTTGCGGCCGTGGTACATCGGCACACGGTGGTCGGCGCCGCCGTAGGCCATCAGCAGCGGCTGGGTGATGCGCGCCGCCTGGCGCAGCGGCGAGGTCGCTTCGAAGCGCGCGGCATCCTTGACCGGGTCGCCGATCAGCTCCGGCATCCCGTAGTCGCGGTAGTCGCTGGTCATGTCGGACTTGAAGCTCCAGTGCCCGTCGTGCAGCAGCTGCAGGTCGGTCACGCCCACCCAATTCACGCCGCAGCGGTACAGGTTGGGGTCGCTCACGAGGCCCATCAGGGTCGCATAGCCGCCATAGCTGGCGCCGGCGATGCAGATGCGCTTCGGATCGGCGATGCCTTGCGCGATGGCCCAGCGGGTGCCGTCGGCGATATCGTCCTGCATCTTCAGGCCCCACTGCTTCCAGCCGGCCATGTAGTGATTGGCGCCGTAACCGGTGGAGCCGCGGAAGTCCGGCTCCAGCACGGCATAGCCGCGCGAGGCCAGGAACTGCGACTGCGCATTCCAGCCCCACACGCTGCCGCGCACATAGGGGCCGCCGTGCACCAGCACCACCATCGGGACCTTGCTGCCCTTGGGCGCGCCGGGCGGCAGGGTCAGAAGGGCCGGGATTTCCAGCCCGTCGCGCGCCTTGTAGCGCAGCATTTCCTGGTGCGCCATGCGGCGGCTGTCGAGGCCCGGTTTGGCCTCGCCGACCTTGTTCAACTTGCCGGTTTCCAGGTTGTAGAGCATGTACACCGAGGGCTGGACATCGGAGTAGGAACGCACCAGCACCCAGGGTGCATCGGGCGCCGCGGCTACCGAGATGACGTTGACCGTCGACGGCAGCAGCTTCTCGATCTTGTCCTGCAGGCTCTTCATGGCCGGGTCGAACCAGGCGGTGCCGACGGCATCGGTCTGGTAGCGCACGCCCAGCACCTTCGCGCGGTTGTCGATCAGGCCGCCGCTGAAGTCATAGCCCTTGGTAGCAACCACCGGTTCGTCCGCGATCTTGCCGGTCTTGTAGTCGAAGGCATACAGCGACAGCGTGTCCTTGCCGCCGCGCGCGCTCACGTAGAGCGTGCCGTCGGGGCCGAAGCCCAGCGGCATGATGAAGCCTTCGCCTTTGCCGTAGGAGCGGTAGCTGGCCAGGGTGCGCCACTCATTGTTGGCCGGATCGAGGTAATACACGAAGGTGGTATCGGCCTTGTGGCCGACGGCCAGGCGCGGCTTGCCCTGGTGGTCGAGCATCCAGCCATCCACGTGGCCCGGGCTGCTCACGGAGCTCGTCCTGCCGGTCAGCGTGTTCAGCAACAGCAGCTTGACGTTGGGGGACTGGCCATCGCGCTGGTTCTGGAAGTCGGGGCTGGTGACGTAGATGGACTCGGAATCCTGGGCGCCGTCCTGACTCATCAAAAAGGTATGCCAGGGCAGCAGTTTGCGCGCCGCGCGGCCGGTATCTTCGCTCACGAAGGACTGCCCGCGGCGGTCGGCCAGCTGGCGCAGGTTCGAGCCGTCGCGGTTCACCGCATACAGGCCGGCGCCGAGGAAGGCATCGCCCGGCGCCACGTCGCGCTCGGTCACGTCGAAGGCCAGGCGCTCGTCGTTGACCCAGACCACGTGGCCGATGTCGGCATCCTTGTAGGCCGCCACCACTTTCAGCGCATTCGCCTGCAGGTCGACCACGCCGAGCAGCACGCGGCGGCCGGGGGCGCTGGCGCGCGCGGCCAGGTAGCGGCCGCTGGGCGAGAGCAGGGCGCCGGCGAAGGAGGAATTGTCGAAGAAGCTGGCCAGCGGCATCGGGGCCGACGTGTCCGCGGCCTGGGCCGGCTGGGCCGGGGCATCGGCTGCGGCGGCGCCGAGGGGAAGGGTGAACAGCAGCGCCAGCGCGGCGCGGCGGCACAGGGATGGAAAATGCATGACGGTCCTTGACGAAACGCGGCGGCTGGAAGCGCCGCCGCATGCCGAAAAGGATAACAGTTTGATTATTCTCTTCGGCAACATTCTTTGAAAATGTTGCCGCTGTGGTACATTTTTAGCGAGGCACGGCGGCTTCCTTGCCGATGTGCTTGTCGAGGAACTTCTCGACCCGGCTCCAGAAGTCGATGCGGTTTTTCGGCAGCGACCAGCCGTGGCCTTCTTCCTGGTACTCGATCCACTCGACCTGCCGGTTGGTTTTGGTGACGGCGTCGTAGAACTTGCGGCCGTGGTAGATCGGCACGCGCTGGTCGGAACCGCCGTAGGCCAGCAGCAGCGGCTGGGTGATGCGGGCGGCCTGGCGCAGCGGCGAGGTCGCCGCCAGCTGGGCCGCATCCTTGACCCGGTCGCCGACCAGTTCCGGCATGCCGTAGTCTTTCCATTCCTCGGTGAGATCGGACTTGAAGCTCCAGTGGCCGTCGTACAGCAGCTGGATGTCGGTGACGCCGACCCAGTCGATACCGCAGCGGTACAGATCCGGATCGTTCACGAGTCCCATCAGGGTCGCGTAGCCGCCATAGCTGGCGCCGGCGATGCAGATGCGCTTCGGGTCGGCGATGCCCTGTGCGATGGCCCAGCGCGCACCGTCGGCGATATCGTCCTGCATTTTCAGGCCCCACTGCTTCCAGCCGGCCATGAAGTGTTTCGCGCCATAGCCGGTGGAGCCGCGGAAGTCCGGTTCCAGCACCGCGTAGCCGCGCGAGGCCAGGAACTGCGAGTCCGGATCCCAGCCCCAGGTGCTGCCGCGCACATAGGGGCCGCCGTGCACCAGCACCACCATCGGCAGCTTGCTTCCCCTGGACGCGCCGGGCGGCAGGGTCAGCAGGGCCGGGATCTCCAGTCCGTCGCGCGCCTTGTAGCGCAGCACCTCCTGGCGCCCCATGCGGCGGGCATCGATGCCGGGACGCGATTCGCCGACCTTGCTCAGCTTCCCGGTCTGCCGGTGATAGAGCAGGTAGACCGGCGGCTGCACGTCGGAGTACGCGCGCACCAGCACCCAGGGCGCGTCGGCGCTGGCGGGCACCGAGAGGATGTTCACGGTGCCGGGCAGCAGTTTGTCGATCTTGTCCTGCAGCGTCCTCATGGCCGGGTCGAACCAGAAGGTCCCGATGGCATCGGTCTCGTAACGCACGCCCAGCAGGCTGCTGCGGTTGCCAATCAGGTCCCCCGTGAAATCGTAGCCCCTGGTCTCGACCAGCGGCTCGGGCTTGATCTTGCCGGTCTGGTAGTCGAAGGCGTACAGCGACAACAGGTCCTTCCCGCCGCGCGCGCTCACGTAGAGCGTGCCGTCCGGACCGAAGCCCTGCGGCAGGATCGCGTCCTCGCCGCGGCCGAAGAGGCGATAGGTGGCGAGGGTGCGCCATTGTCCGTTCGACGGCTGCAGGTAGTGGATGGTGGCGAGGTCGTTCTTGTGGCTGACTGCCAGGCGCGGCTGGCCCTGGCGGTCGAGCATCCAGCCGTCCACCTGACCGGGGCCGCGCACCGGCGTGGCCCTGCCGGTCAGCGTGTTCAGGGACAGCAGCCTGACGTTGGTGATCTTGCCGTCGTCGTCGTATTCCCTGCTGGTGACGTAGAGGAATTCGGAATCCTGGGCGCCGTTCTGGTCCATCAGGAAGGTATGCCAGGGCAGCAGTTGCCGTGCCGCGCGGCTGGTGGCTTCGGTGACGAAGGACTTGCCGCGGCGGTCCGCCAGCTGCTTCAGGTCCGAGCCGTCGCGGTTGACCGCATACAGGCCGGCGCCGAGGATGACGTCGCCCGGCGCGACATCGTTTTCCGTCACGTCGAAAGCGAGGCGCTCGTCGTTGACCCAGACCACATGGCCGATATCGGCATCGCTGTAAGCGGCCACAATCTTGACCGCGTTGGTCTGCAGGTCGACCACGCCCAGCAGGATGCGGCGGCCGGGAGCGCTGGCGCGTGCGGCCAGGTAGCGGCCGCTGGGCGAGAGCCGGGCGCCGCCGAAGGTGGAGTTGTCGAAAAAGCTGGCCAGCGGCGGCGGTGCGGCCTGGGCAGATGCTTGCCGCGGCGCGAGGGCAAGGGGCAGGATGAGCAGGATCAGCAAGAGCGCCGGCAAGGCGCGACGGCACAGGACAGCTGGGAAGAGCATGAGATTCCTCCGCGAAACCGACGGCCGGGATGCCGCCGCCACCGCAGGGTAGCAGCCCGGTAATTCACGAAGGCAACATTCCTCAAGGAATCAGATTTCCTCCGGCGCCCGGATATGCTCGACTAGCCCCACGCTCTCGCGCGATGGCGCCGGCGTCAGCAGGCTGACCACGGCTAGCACCGCCAGGCCTGCGGGTACGCCGAACACGCCGGCCGAGATCGGCGCGATGTGGAACCAGCTGCTCTCCGCACTCCCGCCCAGGATCGGGTTCGTATGCAGCATGTAGTAGACGCAGACCAGGAAGCCGGCCAGCATGCCGGCGATCGCGCCCTGGTGGTTGGCGCGCTTCCAGAAAACGCCCGCGACCAGCGCCGGAAATAAGGTTGAACCCGCTAGCGAAAAGGCCGCGCTGACCAAGGACAGGATGTCGGCCGGCTTCTGCGAGGCGACGTAGGCGGCGATGAAGGCCACCGCCAGCAGCAGCAGCTTGGAGATAGTGACCCGCTTCTGGGTCGAGGCGCCGGGGTCGACCATCTTGAACCAGATGTCGTGCGACAGCGCGTTCGAGATCGCCAGCAGCAGGCCGTCGGCGGTGGACAGTGCCGCCGCCAGGCCGCCCGCGGCGACCAGGCCCGAGATCACGTAGGGCAGGCCGCCGATCTCCGGCGTGGCCAGGGTCAGCACGTCGCCGTCGATCGCGATCTCGGCCAGCTGCACGATGCCGTCGCCGTTGATGTCGGCGATGCTGATCAGGGGGTTGGTCTTGTCGACGTTGGCCCAGTACGAGACCCAGGTCGGCAGCTTGTCGTAGCCGGTGCCGACCAGGGCGGTGTAGATGTCGTACTTGGCCAGCACTGCCAGCGCCGGCATGGTTAGATAGATCAGCAGGATGAAGAACAGGGTCCAGAACACCGACACGCGCGTCTCGTGCACCGAGGGCGTGGTGTAGGCGCGCATCAGGATGTGCGGCAGGGCGGCGGTGCCGAACATCAGGCAGAACACCAGCGCCAGGAAGTTGTTGCGGCGCTGGTCGGATTCCTCGCGGGTCTTGCCGGGGAAGGGTTCGGCATGCGGTTCCGGCGGCTGGGCGCGCGCGAGGTTGGCGGCGCGTTGCTCGGTCCAGGCGCGCGCGGCTTCGTCGGCGGTGCGCGGATAGGCCATCAGTTCGCGTTCGGCGTTGCGCACTTCGCCCAGCGAGGCATTGCGGGCGCGGGCGACGTCGAGTCGGCGCTGGGCTTCGACGCGGCCGGCTTCCCAGGATCGGGGCAGCGCCGCCAGGCGGGCAGAGTATTCGTCGGCCTTGGCCTGAAAGCGCGCCCGCACTTCCAGTTCGCGCGGATCGAAGGCCAGCTGGGCCTCGCGCTTGGCCAGTTTGGGCAGCACCGAGCCGTAGGCGACCTGCGGCACCGGATTGCCGGCAAACTTCATCGACAACCACACGGTCGGGATCGAAAACGCGACCAGGATGATGATGTACTGCGCCACCTGGGTCCAGGTAATGGCGCGCATCCCGCCGAGAAACGAGCAAACAAGAATACTGGCCAGGCCAAGAAAAATCCCGACCGAGAAATCGACGCCGGTGAAGCGCGAGGCGATCAGGCCGACCGCGTAGATCTGCGCCACCACGTAGGTGAAGGACACCACGATGGTGGCGCTGACCGCCAGCGCGCGCACCACGTTGCCGCGGCCGCCGGCCCCGCTGCCGTCACTGCCGTCGCTGCCGCCGTAGCGCGCGGCCAGGAAGTCCGGCACAGTGTACTGGGCGAACTTGCGCAGGTAGGGCGCGATCAGCAGCGCCACCAGGCAGTAGCCGCCGGTCCAGCCCATGACGTAGGCCAGCGCATCGAAGCCGTGCAGGTACAAGGTGCCGGCCAGGCTGATGAAGCTGGCCGCCGAGATCCAGTCGGCGGCCGTCGCCATGCCGTTGAACAGGGCCGGCACCCGCCGTCCCGCCACGTAGTACTCGGACACATTGGAGGTGCGCGCCACCACGCCGATGATCGCGTACAGCACGATGGTCGCGAACATGTACAGGTGGCCGATCCACTGGCGCGGCATGCCCTCGTTTTCGAGGATGGTCAGCGCCACCAGGAACAGGCCGAGGCAGGCCGTGAACCACAGGTAGTAGCGAGACAGGCGGCGGAAATAGCTACGGTTTTTCGTCTTCACGCGCTTTCCTTCAGCATGCGCAGGTAGGCGCGGTCGAGCACGCGCATGCGCCAGGCATAGGCGCCGATGATGGCCAGGTAGATCAGCGAGGCGCCCTGGGCCGCCAGGTAGAAGGACAGCGGCCAGCCGAACACCGACAGGTGCGCCAGGTCGCGCGCAAAGAACACGGTGCCGAAGCCGGTCGCCAGCCACAGGCCGAGCAGGACCAGGACCAGCTTGCGGGCGCGCGACCAGTGCACGGCGCGCGCGGCGAGGATGCGCTCGCGCGAAGGTGATGGTGAAGGTGAAGGTGGCGGGGAGGCGGGGGCGCTGTCAGTCGGCATCGGATTCTGGCGGTGCGGGTGGTGGCGGGAAGGTCAGCCGGAACAGGCTGCCCGGGTATTTCTTCTGGATGCTGCGCGGGTTGTTGAAGATCTCGATCTCGGCGCCGTGCTGCTGCGCGATCTCGCGCACGATGGCCAGGCCGAGGCCGGAACCGGATGCGCTGGAGCCCAGGATGCGGTAGAAGCGCTCGAACACGCGCGGCCGCTCGCCCGGCGCGATGCCCGGGCCGGTGTCCTCGACTTCCAGCAGGGCCAGCCCGGCGTCGCTGCGCACGCGCACGGTCACGCTGCCGCCTGCCGGGGTGTAGCGCAGCGCGTTGTCGATCAGGTTCGACAGCAGCTCGCGCAGCATCATGGCGCTGCCCGCAATCTCGACCGCGCCGTCCGGGTCTTCGTAGCCGAGGTCGATCTCGTGCAGGAACGAGGCGCTGACCCAGTCTTGGACCACGGTGCGCGCCAGCTGCGACAGGTCGAGCGGCTCCAGCGCCAGGCCGGCATGCGGCTGGTTTTCGGCGCGCGCCAGCGCCAGCAGCTGGTTCACCAGGCGCGTGGCCGATTCCGAACTCTTGGCCAGTTGTTCCAGCGAGCGGTGGATCTCGTCCGGATCGACCTGGCGCAGGGCCAGCTCGGACTGCATGCGCATGCCGGCCAGCGGCGTCTTCATCTGGTGCGCGGCGTCGGCAATGAAACGCTTCTGGGCGTCGATCGTGTGCGCCAGGCGCGCCAGCATGTCGTTCAGCGAGCCGACCAGCGGCGAGATCTCTTCCGGCACCTGGCGCGAATCGATCGGCGACAGGTCGTCCGGCGGGCGCGCGCGGATGCGCTCCTGCAGCTGGGCTAGCGGCGACAGCCCCCGCGACAGCGCAAACCAGACCAGGGCCAGGATCACCGGCAGGATGATGAACTGGGGCAGGATCACGCCCTTGATGATCTCGTTGGCGAGCTGGGCGCGCTTCTGCAGGGTCTCCGCCACCTGCACCAGGGCCAGGCGCGGTTCGGCGGCGATGCCCGCGTCCGCCATCGGCTGCAGGTTGACCCAGGCATAGGCGACCCGCACCGGGGTGCCGTGCAGGCTCTCGTTGCGGAAGTGCACGCGGCCGCTGCGGTCGGGGTCTTCGAGTACCGGCAGCGGCAGCTCGCGGTCGCCGTCGACCACCTCGTTGCGCGGCCCGGTGACCTGGAAGTAGACGCTGTCGACGTCGTCGGCGCGCAGGATGTCGCGTGCGCTGCCGGGCAGGCGCGCGCCTACCTTGCCGCCCACTTCCTTGACCTGCTGGGCCAGCACGGTGACGCTGTCTTCCAGCGCATGGTCGAAAGGCTGGTTGGCGATCGATTTCGCGACCAGGTAAGTGATCGCGATGCTCATCGGCCACAGCAACAGCAGCGGCGCCAGCATCCAGTCGAGGATTTCGCCGAACAGCGAGTGCTGGATGCTTTCCTCGGGCTCGGGCGGCGGCGGAACATACACAGGTTCCAGCGCCGGCTCGAGCGCCGTGCCGTAAGCGGCCGCGGGCCCGGCCGCGCGGCGCCGTTTCAGGGATTTCACGTGACGGTCTTGCGCGCGCCGTCGGCGTACCGCTCCAGGCAGTAGCCGAGGCCGCGCACGGTGGCGATGCGGATGCCGCCGGTCTCGATTTTCTTGCGCAGGCGGTGCACGTAGACTTCGATGGCGTTGTTCGACACTTCCTCGCCCCATTCGCACAGGTGGTCGACCAGCTGCTCCTTCGACACCAGGCGCCCGGTGCGCGCCAGCAGGATCTCGAGCAGGCCGAGTTCGCGCGCGGACAGGTCGAGCATCTGGTCGTCGATGTAGGCGCTGCGGCCGACCTGGTCGTAGGCCAGCGGGCCGTGGCGGATCACGGTCGAGCCGCCGCCCTGGCCGCGCCGGGTCAGGGCGCGCACCCGCGCCTCGAGCTCCGATAAGGCGAACGGTTTGGCCATGTAGTCGTCGGCGCCGGCGTCGAGGCCGCCGACGCGCTGCTCGATCGAGTCGGCGGCGGTGAGGATCAGCACCGGCAGCAGCGAACCGCGCGCGCGCAGGCGGCGCAGCACGTCGAGCCCGGACAGCCTGGGCAGGCCGAGGTCGAGGATCAGGAGATCGAATTCCTGGGTGGACAGCGCGGTGTCCGCATCCTGGCCGTTCTTGACGCAGTCGATGGCATAGCCGGACTGGCGCAGGGAGCGCGTCAGGCCATCGGCGAGTACGCTATCATCCTCAGCTAGTAAAATACGCATGGTGTAGTCCCCAGTTTTATCGTTTGACCCTAGCTTACCTGCATATTGTGTTTGAAGTTCTGCAACATGTCGATTGCCTCAAACGGCGGTAAATATCGCTTGCCAAAACCACTGTGAATATATACAGTAGTACCCTTGAAATCGCGCGAGCGGCCCCTATCTTGGTTCACTCTAGGACAGAAAGAAAGTTATGGACGACAAAAAATCCGCAGTAAATGCAGCAGAGAAGGGCAAGGCGCTGGCAGCAGCCCTCGCGCAGATCGAAAAGCAGTTCGGCAAAGGCTCGGTCATGCGCATGGACGCCAATGCGCCGGTCGAAGAAGTGCAGACTGTCTCCACCGGCTCGCTGGGCCTGGACATCGCGCTGGGTGTCGGTGGCCTGCCGCGCGGCCGTATCGTGGAGATCTACGGTCCGGAATCGTCGGGTAAAACCACGCTGACCCTGCAAACCATCGCCCAGATGCAGAAGCTGGGCGGTACCTGCGCCTTCATCGACGCCGAGCACGCGCTGGACGTCGGCTATGCGCAAAAACTGGGCATCAAGCTGGACGAGCTGCTGATCTCGCAGCCGGATACCGGCGAGCAGGCTCTAGAAATCACCGACGCGCTGGTGCGCTCGGGCAGCGTCGACCTGGTGGTCATCGACTCGGTGGCGGCACTGACCCCGCGCGCCGAGATCGAAGGCGACATGGGCGACTCCCTGCCGGGCCTGCAAGCCCGTCTGATGTCGCAGGCCCTGCGCAAGCTGACCGGCTCGATCAACCGTACGAACACCCTGGTGATCTTCATTAACCAGATCCGTATGAAGATCGGCGTCATGTTCGGCAGCCCGGAAACCACGACCGGCGGTAACGCGCTGAAGTTCTACGCCTCCGTGCGCATGGACATCCGCCGTACCGGTTCGATCAAGTCCGGCGACGAGGTGATCGGTAACGAAACCAAGGTCAAGGTCGTCAAGAACAAGATCGCGCCGCCGTTCAAGGAAGCCCACTTCGACATCCTGTATGGCGAAGGCACTTCCCGCGAAGGCGAGATCATCGACCTGGGCGTGGACAACAAGATCGTCGAGAAGGCGGGTTCGTGGTACAGCTACGGCGGCGAGCGTATCGGTCAGGGCAAGGACAATGCACGTCAGTTCCTGAAAGACCGTCCGGCCCTGGCACGCGAAATCGAGAACAAGGTTCGTGCCGCCCTGGGCGTGCGCGAACTGGCGCCGGTCGCTGCCGGTGCAGCGCCGGCAGCTGCTCCCGCCGAAGTCAGTGGCGACGAGTAATTCTCGATAGCGCCCGGTGAGACAGGTCCTTAGTCTTAAGGCTCGTGCATTGAAGTATCTTTCGATGCGCGAGCACAGCCGGATCGAGCTCGGGCGCAAGCTGTCTCGCTATGCCGAGGAGGGTGACGATGTCGAAGCCCTCCTCGATTTCCTTGAAAAGAACAACTGGCTGTCGCAGGAACGGTTCGCCGAATCCCTGGTGCACCGCCGAGCCGGCCGCTACGGCAACAGCCGCGTGCTGGCCGAACTTCAGCAACACGGTCTGAAGGGCGAGGAGCTCGACGAGCTCAAGTCCGGGCTGAAGGATACCGAAGTGGCGCGTGCCCGCGAAGTCTGGCGCCGCAAGTTCAATCGGGTCCCCCAGGACGCCGAAGACCGCAGCAAGCAGATGCGCTTCCTCATGGCGCGTGGTTTCTCGCAGGGCGCGATCCGCAGCGCGCTGCAGGGACAGGGCGACGAAGACGAGTAATAAAAGGCGCAAGCGCACAGCGCCACCCGCCGATGTGCCAGCGGCACACTCCTCAACGGCGGAATGACGCTGTGCGCTTGCACTTTGGTGCTTCCGCCGCGTCGTCATCTTTGCAACAATTCCCTTCATCTTCCCCGTAAAACTGCCCGCCAAATCGGCAGCCGGGTGCATCCGCCAGCGTGCTGTGCTAAACTTTCATGGTTTAAGCAGCGCCGCAAGAGCGGTTGTTGCCGTAGAAGCTGCGGCAACGTGCATCAGGCACAACGGCTGCAAATTTTTTCGCCGCATTCCGGCATTGGTGTTTATGCCCCTGTCATCCCCCGCTCCGCGTAAGCTAAGGCACACGCGCGCCATTACCGTCGAAGCGTACGCGCGCGACGATGGGCTGTGGGACCTCGACGCCTGCATCCGCGACATCAAGACCCACGATATCGAACTCCCCTCCGGCCATCGTCCGGGCGGCCTGCCTGTGCACGACCTCAAGCTGCGTATCACGATCGACCGCGAGATGGTCATCACGGACGCCGAAGCTTCGTCAGATGCCGTACCCTATCCCGGTTATTGCGACACCATCGCGCCTGCTTACAAGAAGTTGATTGGTTTGTCGCTGCTGAAACATTTCCGGCTGCACCTGAAGGACCGCCTGTCCGGCGTCCTCGGATGCACCCACTTGACCGAGCTGGCACAGGTCCTGCCCACTGCGGCAATCCAGGCCTTTGCCGACGACGCCATGGAAAACCGCGCGGCTGCACAAGCTGCCGAGCGTCCTTATGAACTCGATCGCTGCCATGCGCTGCGCACCGACGGCCCGGCCGTCGCCAAGTACTACCCGCGCTGGGCCTTGAAAGTAGTGTCGGGATAAATTTTATCTAATCAGTAACAGAAGAAGGGAAGCCAGCATGAAAATCCATGAGTATCAAGGCAAAGAGATCCTCCGAAAGTTCGGAGTGACCGTTCCGCGCGGCATTCCGTGCATGTCCGTGGACGAAGCCGTCAAGGCAGCTGAAGAGCTGGGCGGCCCGGTCTGGGTAGTCAAGGCGCAGATCCATGCTGGCGGCCGCGGCAAGGGCGGCGGCGTGAAAGTTGCCAAGTCGATCGACCAGGTCCGCGAATACGCGAACCAGATCATGGGCATGCAGCTGATCACCCACCAGACCGGCCCGGAAGGCCAGAAAGTGAACCGCCTGCTGATCGAAGAAGGCGCGGACATCAAGCAGGAACTGTACGTGTCGCTGGTCACCGACCGCGTCACCCAGAAGATCGTCATGATGGCCTCGTCGGAAGGCGGCATGGACATCGAAGAAGTCGCGCACAGCAACCCGGAAAAGATCCACAACGTCGTGATCGAGCCGTCGGTCGGCCTGACCGATGCGCAGGCTGACGACGTCGCCCGCAAGATCGGCGTGCCGGAAGGCTCGATCGCTGCCGCCCGCGTCAACCTGCAAGGCCTGTACAAAGCCTACTGGGAAACCGACTGCTCGCTGGCCGAAATCAATCCGATGATCGTCACCGGCGACGGCAAGGTCATCGCCCTGGACGCCAAGTTCAACTTCGACCCGAACGCCCTGTTCCGCCACCCGGAAATCGTCGCCTACCGCGACCTGGACGAAGAAGATCCGGCTGAAGTCGAAGCGTCGAAGTTCGACCTGGCTTACATCTCGCTGGACGGCAACATCGGCTGCCTGGTGAACGGCGCCGGCCTGGCCATGGCTACCATGGACACCATCAAGCTGTTCGGTGGCGAGCCGGCCAACTTCCTGGACGTGGGCGGCGGCGCAACTGCCGAGAAGGTCACGGAAGCATTCAAGATCATGCTGAAGAACCCGGGCCTGAAAGCCATCCTGGTCAACATCTTTGGCGGCATCATGCGCTGCGACGTGATCGCCGAAGGCGTGATCACCGCATCGAAGGCCGTGTCGCTGAAAGTGCCGCTGGTCGTCCGCATGAAGGGCACCAACGAAGACCTGGGCAAGAAGATGCTGGCCGACTCGGGCCTGCCGATCATCGCCGCAGACACGATGGAAGACGCAGCGAAGTCGGTCGTCGCCGCAGCTGCTGGCCAAGCCTAATTCGCAAAGGAAATAACATGTCGATTCTGATTAACAAAGACACCAAAGTCATCACCCAAGGTATCACCGGCAAGACCGGCCAGTTCCACACCCGCATGTGCCGCGACTACGCGAACGGCCGTGAAGCCTTCGTGGCTGGCGTGAACCCGAAGAAAGCTGGTGAAGACTTCGAAGGCATCCCGATCTACGCATCGGTCAAGGAAGCCAAAGCCGAAACCGGCGCCACCGTTTCCGTGATCTACGTGCCGCCGGCAGGCGCCGCCGCTGCGATCTGGGAAGCCGTCGAAGCCGAACTCGACCTGGCAATCTGCATCACCGAAGGCATCCCGGTCCGCGACATGATGGAAGTCAAGGACCGTATGGCCAAGGCCGGTTCGAAAACCCTGCTGCTGGGCCCGAACTGCCCGGGTCTGATCACCCCGGACGAAATCAAGATCGGCATCATGCCGGGTCACATCCACAAGAAGGGCCGCATCGGCGTCGTGTCGCGTTCGGGCACCCTGACCTATGAAGCAGTCGGCCAGCTGACCGCGCTGGGCCTGGGCCAATCGTCGGCAGTCGGCATCGGCGGCGACCCGATCAACGGTCTGAAGCACATCGACGTGATGCGCATGTTCAACGACGATCCGGATACCGATGCTGTCATCATGATCGGCGAGATCGGCGGCCCGGACGAGGCGAACGCTGCTCACTGGATCAAGGACAACATGAAGAAGCCGGTCGTCGGCTTCATCGCTGGCGTCACCGCGCCGCCGGGCAAGCGCATGGGCCACGCCGGCGCGCTGATCTCGGGCGGCGCCGACACCGCGCAAGCCAAGCTGGAAATCATGGAAGCCTGCGGTATCAAGGTCACCAAGAACCCGTCGGAAATGGCGCGCCTGCTGAAGGCCATGCTGTAATCGACCAGTTCTGCTGGCATCAATAAAGATGGGGGAGCTTCGGCTCCCCGTTTTTTTTGCCGGTGCGGCGACAATTTTCGGCAGCTGGACAATTTTTGCCGCATAGCAATGACAAAAATTGTCATACGGAAAGGGTCGAACTGACAAAAAACGGCGCTGGCACGCTGTTTTGTTAGCTCGGCGATAACAAATCTGCCTGGAAACGACCTGGCACGGCGGTTGCATATAGTAAAGGGCAGAAGCAAGCAGTAACCGGACAAGCAGTCACCCTTTAAACGTCGTACCAAAACTGGAGAAACACCATGAAAGCACCGAAAATGATGAAGAAAGCCGAAGCCGGCTTCACCCTGATCGAACTGATGATCGTCGTCGCGATTATTGGTATCCTGGCAGCCGTCGCTATTCCGGCTTACACCAACTACACGATCAAAGCCAAGGTTGGCGCTGGCATGAGCTCGCTGGCCTCGCTGCAAACCTCGGTTGCCAACTGCATCCAGGAAGCTGGCGGCGTGGAAACCAACTGCACTACCGGTTCGAACGGCATCCCGTCGTGGACCGCCACCAAGGAAATCTCGGCGGCTAGCGTCACTGGCGGCACCATCTCGGCAACCTTCGGTACCGGCATCGGCACCAACGTCGACGGCAAGTCCTTCACCATGGACCCGACCGCGACTGACACCGCCATCCGTTGGAACATCACTCCTGGCGATGCGACGATGAACGCCACGGCATCTGCTGTCCTGACCAAGAACAACGGTACCTAATTCAGCGTAGCGTAACAAAGCCGCCCCCGGGCGGCTTTTTCTTTTGGAGCCCAGCATGTCGAGCACAGCACAGCCCGTTTCGCGCACCGCCATTCACGCCTGCCTGCAGGGCAGGGCCGTGTCGCTGCTCGTGATCGCCGCCCTGGGGCTGGGCTTCATCTGGGCGACGGACCACGACGACCAGCGCTGCATCCAGCTCGTGCTGCTGGCGCTGCTGGCGCCGTTCATGCTGGCGCGCGCCGGCATCGCCGACCAGGTCGCGGCGATGGGACGGCCGGGCCGCTGGCTCATCGGCGCTTTCTTCGTCCTGGGCGCATTCTCCACGCTGGGCGCCTTCTCCCCGCGCCAGGCCCTCTACGAGTGGTCGATGCTGCTGTTCCTGCTGCTGGCGGCCGCGCTGCTGGCCGCGGAACTGGCCCGTACCGGCCTGCAATTCGTTCTGCGCGGCGTGGTCGTGATCGGCCTGCTGTATTCCCTGTGCGTCGCACTCATGTATGCAGCGATGCTTGCCAACGGCGCACCACCCAACATGCAGGCCATGTTCGTCGGATTCAGCAATGCGCGCTTCTTCAACCACGCGCAGACCGCGCTGCTGCCGCTGGCCATCCTGCTGTACCTGCAGGCCCCGCAGGGCAGCGCCTGGCGCCGTGCGGCGTTTGCGTTGGCAGCAATCTGGTGGGCCTTCCTGTTTCTTACCCAGGCACGCGCCACCATGCTGGCGCTGGGCGCCGGCTGCATGCTGGTCCTGGCGCTCCGCCGCGGCCATGGCTTCTCTTTTCTGAAGGCGGTGGCGCTGAGTGCGCTGGCCGGCGCCGTCCTTTATGCGCTCGCCTTCGTCGTGCTGCCCGTACTCGTCGGCATGCCTTCCTTCGATACCGTCAGCACCGCCTTGCAGCGTACCGCCGCCGACCCGGCTTCGGGCCGTTTTCCGCTGTGGAAGCTGGCCGGGCAACTGATGGCCGCCCATCCCTGGCTGGGCATCGGTCCCCAGCATTATGCGCACGAAGAGTCGATGGTGAAATGGGCCGCCCACCCGCACAATTTCGTCCTGCAGGTCGGCGCCGAGTGGGGGCTGCCCGCATTGCTGTGCCTGCTCGCAGCGATCGTCATCGGCATGCGCGGGCTGATGCGTAGCGCCAGCCGCATCGCCGCGGCCGACCTCCCTGCCCAGCAGACCCTGACCGTACTGCTGGCGACCGGCGCGGCCATTGTCGTGGACGGGCTGTTTTCCGGCGTGATCGTCATGCCGCAGAGCCAGATGGCGATCGTGCTGTACCTGGCTTGCGCCGCAGGCTGGGTGAGGTCGCTGGACAGGAACCCGGCGCCGCGAGCCGGCATGCCGCTGCGCTGGCTGATCAAGGGCCTGGCAGTGGCTGCGCTATGCGGGTTGGCGTATGCGGTGGCGCCTAGCGTCGCAAGGCATGCCAGCCACGCTCCCCTGACGCCGGCGGAACAGGCCGTGAACCAGGAGATCCACTGGCCGCGGCTCTGGGAAGCCGGCCACTTCTAGACGAACTTCTAGACGATATTCTGCCGGTCCGCCAGCAGCACCTCGTAGGTCAGGTTCTGCAGCATGGTGTGGTGGACCGGGTCGAGGTCGAGGAACTGCACGCCATAGGCGAAGATCTCGCTGCCGTCTTCGCGCGGCAGCGCATTGACGTTGCGGACTGCAGCCTGCGTCCGCACCCGCATTTCGCCGTCGCCGAGCGGTGAAGGCAAACCGAATTCCAGCGTGATCTCGCCGCCGTTTTCCGGCAGGCTCGCGCGCGACTCGATGCGCGCGCCGCTGACGCTGATGTTGGTGAGCGCGCAATCGACCGCGGCGGCGCCGGCACGCGCCGGCAGTACCTGGGCCGGGATGTCGACCCTGACCCGCATCGCCGCGCGCAGGCTGGTGCCCTGGATCGTGTCGGGGAAGGACAGGTGGACGTAGAGCAGCGGACGGTCGAACACGCGCTGGACCGTGCAGGCGAAGGAACACACGTTCATGCCCGAGAACACGCGGATCGTGATCCGCTCGCCTTCCACCAGGCCGACCGGCGTGCCGTTTTCGAGCGGCACCTTGACGATCAGGTACTCGTCCTTGACGTAGCCGATCAGGGTCGAAAAGTATTGCACCGGCTTGATGCGGCGGTAGGTGATGAACTGCAAGCGGACGCCGACCTGCAGGTTCATGGACTCGAACTCAAATTCCCTGGGCGCGAGTTCCCGCTCCGTTTGCATACTGCTCATCTTGTTTTCCGTGGTGTGCTGCCTGACTCGGCAACCTGAAATGATATCATCGCGGCAATTTATATGCACTACGCATGTAAAAATGCCCGCACAAGGCGGGCATTGTCGTCAGGCCGGATCCGGCTCGGGCATCAAGGCTTGATGTGCTGGTCTAGCCAGCCGATGACGGTGTGGTGCCACAGCACCGAATTAGCCGGCTTCAGCACCCAGTGGTTCTCGTCCGGGAACACCAGCAGCTTGCTCTCGATGCCGCGGCGCTGCAGGGCGGTGAAGGTCGACAGGCCCTGGGCGGTCGGGATGCGGAAGTCCTTGTCGCCTT
>Ga0308166_1001046_pt1 | contig 31653 bp, 43 predicted proteins | sample PhyCR2_2_FD_202137 | JGI IMG/M metagenome (GOLD analysis project Ga0308166, IMG submission 202137) | Phyllosphere microbial communities from UC Gill Tract Community Farm, Albany, California, United States - DLSLCC.R2 | ecosystem: Host-associated > Plants > Phyllosphere > Unclassified | place... | reverse complement strand
AGATGGTGAACCGTCTGATAGCGGAGGTTGATGAGATCGACGCCTCGGACATTCCGCAGGGAATCAAAACCAAAAAGCACAAGGCCGCCGCCAGTAGGTTTAAAAATGCTCTGTTCGCGGACAAGCGGAAATATCGCGGAAAGGGTCTGGCAAAGCGCGTAACAGCCAACACGTACAACACCTACATGAGCCGGGCGCGTTCAAAATTTGATGACCGGTTACATCATGCTTTTGAGAAAAACGTGACCGATATGGCCGCGAAATATCCCCTTTACGCCGACGAGCTTAATTCCTGGTTAAACCTGCCGGTGAAGGAAATCCGCGTGCGTGCTGCGGCCCTGAAAGAGCGCCTGAAAGAAATCATGCCGCTGTCCGAAGCATTAGGCGACGTGCGGATAGGCACGAAGGCAGCAGAGAAAAAAGTGATCGCGCTCGGTTCAAAGTACCCGGGCTGGAAACTTGCCCTGTTTGACCTGAACGCACCAGACTGGCGAGAAGCCCGCGAGCGGCTTTACAAGTATTTCCAGGAGGGCGAGCGCCTGCTCGATGACCTGATGGGCCTGCGGATTAACCATGAAGTTATGTATGCGCTGACGTTAAGCCAGGCCGAACGCGTATCGATACAAAAACGATGGGGCGACGTTCTCGACGAGAAAAAACGCAGTACCGTCCTGATAGATTATCCGGCCTATATGCAGGCCGTGTTAGACATCCTGCACACACCGACCAGTCAGTACAGCTTTAACACGCGAACCAGCATGGCACCGCTTGCTTTTGCGCTTGCTGCGGTATCTGGCCGCCGCATGATTGAGATTATGCGATTAGGTGAGTTCACCCCTACAGGCCGGTACACGGTCGATTTTGTCGGGCAGGCTAAAAAGCGCAGTGAAGAGGACGGCACGCCCCGAACTATCTACACGCTTTGCGATAGCGCCCTGTTTGTTGACCGCCTGAACATCCTGCGCGGTAGTGCGGCCGCCGCCGATTTTGACGAGGTTGTTAAAGGCTACGGGGAAGACGACACGCGATCAGAGAACGGCAGGATTTCCACCCTGCTCGGCAATGCTTTTAACGCCTGGGTAAAAACTTTCTTCCGCGACGACCGGCGGGTTTTCAAGGATAGCCGCGCTATCTATGCCCGTATCGCCTATGAGTCATGGTTCCGCGTTGACCCCCGCTGGGCTAAAGTCGATGAGGACGTGTTCTTTTCGGAAATCCTCGGCCACGATGACGAAGGGACGCAGCTGCACTATAAGCAGTTCAAACTGCATAATTTTTCGCGCAGCTGGAAATATGAAACCGGCGAGCAAAACAGCCGACTGGCGGGGCTTCAGGAACTGGACGACATGATGCCCGGTTTTGCACGCGGCGACGCGGCCATTAAGTTGCATGATGAAGTAAAACGCATCATTGAAGCGGAACCCGGGGCGATTATTAACAGTACCCGCCTGCGGGCGCTGGGCTTCAATACCCGCCTGATTCAGCGTTACTTAGACGTTGCAGCTGATGCGCTGGGGCAGACTATCGGGGAGAACGGGCGCCTGCAGCTGGCTGAAAACGTCAAAGCCATCGTGCTGGATAATGACGAGCACGGCGAAGAGCTGGCAGAGGATGAGGCAGAAGAAGAAGAGGCCGACGACGCACACGAAGACGACGAGATCGAGCTGGTGGAGGAAAGCACTGATGAACCTGTTGTATCTGAACCACCGACCGAAGAGCGCCCCCGCTTTGACGCCCCGAAACGCAACGATCGCGGCGAATGGGTGATCCGTTATGAGTTTGGCGGCCAGCGCTATGCGTGGACCGGCAGCGCTGACAATATCAAGGATGCAATGATGAAGGCGTGGGAGGCGTATCACTGATGATTTATCGCAAAGGCTGGGTGCCGGTTCTTTATCGGTATGAACTCGAAAACAGGCTCAAGAAACAAGGTTTTGAAAACTGGAAGGAGATATCGCGTTTTTTGTGTGAAGGCGATGCAAAAGCCTACTATGACAACGCAGCTATGCCAGATGAGTACGCCTATCAGGTTGTTGATAATTTGGAGTTTCAATCGTCACGCGATGCAACATTCTGGCAGCGCCTTAACAGGCTGTGGTTTGTGCCGTTATGGCTGATAACTATCCCTTTTCAATGGCTTTTCCGGGGCCGGGTTGGTTTTAACACCACGTCGAAATTCGCAAAAATTTGCTCAAAAATCACCGGGCTTGAGTAGTCGTAAAGCTGGCCGCACGGCCAGCCTTTCAGTTATCCAATACGCGCACGTCGTTCAGAACGTGCGTTATCACCCCAAAACAGATCCCCTCTTCGCCGCTGACTTCATCGTCTGTCAGTGCCAGACGCCTTTCAGGGTGATTCAGTTCCTGCAAATGAATTTGTGGGACGGTTCGGTACCTCACCAGCTTGAAAGTGCCGCCAATCGTCGCGGCGATAATGCTGCCATCATGCGGTTTACTGTCGCTGTTAACGACCAGCAAAGCACCCTTTTTAATTCCATCCTGTGACGAATCTGCATCAGCCTTAAATAGATAGACTGACGGCGCGCGAGTATTACAAAGGCCATCAAGCGAAATGCGTGATTCGATGTAGTCCTGAGCGGGAGACGGAAAACCCATAATTTTTGCCCTCCATTTTTACTGTATTTTTATACAGTATAATTAAGGGTGAAAATAAGGGAAGCGCGAAGGCGGGAACTTCGCGTCATGAGATTGAAAAGGCCGGTGAAAAAAATATCATGGCGTTAATGCCGCTGCGTTTATTTTCTGTAAAGGCTGTTCTCAATAGCCCCGAAAATATCTTTATAACCGCTATAAATATTTGTCACATCTACTGATTACAGTGAATGCCGTTGAAGCCTGCGCAATGATGGCCATTGGCACATTCTGCGCCCGCATTCACCAGCGAACCGGGTGACAAAGCCACCGCCGCGCGCCGTTTGAGTCGATACCCATGCCTATTCCTCGCCGTTTGCCAGTGATCCAGATCTTTCCTTACCTATAAGACCTACCAAAACATCTGGATCACACCTTCGCGCCTGTTTTGCCCCTGTGTCAGCTTGCTTGCAGGCGTTTCAGGGCAGCGTGTTCGCCTGGGTTAAGCGCGCCGATATGGTCAGCCAGATACATTCCCGCGAGCGTTGCGCGCGCCAGCTGCACCGGCATGGCCGCCAGCTGCTTCAGTTCGTCGCTGGTAAGCACGCTGATAACCCACCGAAGCGGTACCGGCGTGTCGGCAACGGCCAGCGCTACGGCGGCCTCTGCGGCGTTCTGCGAAGCGCCATTGCTGGACGCGGTGATGTCGCAATCGTGTGATCCAGATCTTTCGTTATCTATAAGACCTAAGAAAAGATCTGGATCATCACTTCCGCCCATTTCCACCGGTTCCGCCTTCGCGTTAAAGAACGATTTCCCGGCCTCTGCGCGCAGGGTGTTCAGACTGTTCATGAATGCCACCGAATCCGCATCCAGACGCATCACGCGCGCCCCACGCGCCCCTATGCGGTCATTCTCAACCGTGAAACCTAGTGCGCCGCAAATGTCCTTAAACACGACGTCAGGGCGTTTCTTCGCGCCATTGCGCCCGAGGTAGCCACCAAAGCGCAGAACGTTGTTAAACGCGTCCACGCCAGCCAGTTCGACAACGGCGGTCAGGGCTTCTTTCTGCGCCTCTTTCGTGGCCTGTCCGTTGCCGGTTTTGGTATCGATGCCGCATTTCTCAAAGTACAGGCGCAGCGCTTTACTGTGCAGGGCTGCAAAGGTGCGGTTCGGCACCTCGACCAGCGGCTGATGTCGTACAGTGAACGACGCAACACCCGGCTGCAGCTTGCGGAATTTGGCGTCAGCCTCTTCGCGTGTGTGTGCAGTAATGGACACGAAGTTGGTGCGCATGGCTTTACGGAAACTGTAAGAGAAACAGATCATCGCCTGATGGTCATCAATGGCCGCTGCGGTGGCGTCGTCCATGTTCATCAGCTCAAGCAGGCTTAATTTTTTCCGGCCACCGTCCATGTAAAACGCCAGCGTTTCCGGCGTTACGTCCAGCATCAGTTCGTTTTCGATTTCCCAGCGGGCCAGCTGTGCCTGCTGCACCACGTCGAGATATTCCGCGTCCATCAGCTGTTCGCGCTCTTCATCAGATGGCGTTACGGCTTCCATGTGGACCAGAACGGTCTGCTCCCATACCCGCTCGCGTGACTCCTTGCGCATCTGCTTCCCGGCTTCGCTGCGCGGGTCGCTCGGGGCCAGCTGCTTCACGGAATAGCCGTCGGCCTCCAGAATCAGGATCAGGTTATTTTTGAAGTCGTTGCGGGCTGTGGCTTCCTGCGCTGCCAGGCGGAACTGCATATCAGTAAAATCAGTATCAGCCAGACCAAACGAGGCGCGGCGCGCTTCCGGGTCCAGGCGGATATCAGTAACATGATTCAGGAAAAAGTCGGTATAGCTGACGGCACCGGCAAAGCCATTGCGGCGGGCGTCTTCGCTGGTTTCCTTACGGCCCGGCAGCTGTGCCAGCCCGATCAGAAATTCGCGGGCCTTACGGTCGCGGCGCAGCATCTGGATAGCATCGGACGGCACGATCTGGCCGCAGAACATGCCGAAATGACGGGTAAAGTGACGGTGCTCATCCAGCGACACGCCGGAGGAAATCGCGGGGCTGTAAATCAGGCCGTCATAACCGCGAACGCAGCCGTTCGGGTCACTCATGAACGCCTTAACGTCATCCTGCATTTTTGTGTCCTGGCTGACGTACAGCCAGCGTTTTTCCGGGAAGTCGGTGATCAGCTGGTCGTAAACCTGCTGGCCGAATGCCTTTGAATCTGTAGCAATCAGGATCTTTTCTTCGCGTCTGGCTGCCGCCATGATTTCGAAGTAAACACGGTCGCGGTCGGTGTACAGCACGCGCAGCGGCTGGCGTTCTTCGCTGCCGTCTTCCGGGTCGCAGGTCACATCGACCGGCAGCTCGATAACATGAATTTTTTCCCACTGCGGCAGGCCGGTACGCTGGCGCTTCTGCATCGCCAGCTCGCAGAACGTCACAAGTGAATCATTGGCGTCAGCATCAACCAGCAGCGCGCAATCCGTGGTACGGGCAAACGCGTCGATCAGATGATTGAACACGCTGACCGGGTTTTCCATCGCCTTGCCGATGAGGATACCGCGCAGACCCTGCGTGGCTTCATCCAGCCCGATGAAATCGTGGTTATTCATCAGGGGCTGCCATTTAGGCTTGATGATGGAGTTAATGCAGATCGTCAGCTTGTTAATCAGCTCGGGAGAAATGCCGCCCATATCGTCTTTGTAGTAGAACACCGCCGAGTCGCGCTGGTTGCCTTCGTCGTCCAGCTGCATCACGCTGTTCATGGACAGCATCAGACTGACGCGGTTTGCCAGCGCAACGCCCCGGTGTGCCTGCTGCATAATCGGGCGCATCAGGTGACGGGTTTTACCCGACCCCATACCGGCACGCACGATCACCGGTCCTGTTTTGGACAGGCGCATTACAAGGTCCAGAACCTGCGGGGTGATTTTTGAGGTTTTCAGCCTGCGATAATCAACGTGTGCCGGGCGGAATCGCGGATCAGTGATAGCGTCAGTAAAACCGCGTGCTTCCATTGCGGCCTTTTTCTTCAGGCGGTATTTCCATTCAATGCGGTTATGTGCGCTGATGGTTAACGCTTCATCTGCCTGCATTTCTTTTAGCCGGTCAGCGATCATCGCTTTCACTTCGTCTCGACTCAGTTCGCCCGGGCAGGACAGCATAGCCACATCAACGCACTGAAAAACCTGCTTTTCAAACTGGTCTGAATTTTCCTGACTCATGAAGCGCAGTTTCTGTAATGCCGCGTCGTAGAGGTTAGCCGGACGGGTCAGGCGGTTGGCCTGTGCTTTCATCTGGCTGACAGTTTCAGTGCGACCATTCAGAACAAACAGATCGTTGAAATCGTTCCCTTTTTCGTCATAAAAGGTCGGGAAAATACATTTAATACCCGCATCCGGGAAGGCTTCCAGAATCTCAAGCCCGGCCATAAGCCCGGTATTCCCTTTTTTGGGTTTGCTGCGGTCATTATCCAGTGCGCAGGTGATATCGAACCCGCACTCGAGATCAATCAGCTGGCGCACAACGTGGATCATGTTACCGGCTGAAACGGCGACGACAACCGCATCGAACCGGCCAGGCTCAGCCAGGAATACAGACGCTGCGGTCGCAAACCCTTCCGCCACGGCCACGCGCTGCGCGTTCTCAAGTGAGCCAATGACAAAGGCCGCGCCGACGTAGCTGACTTCTTCAATCGCTGCGGTCTGGCGCTTCTTACCGTTCATGAAAATGCGCTGCCAGCCTGCCAGCTGACCAGCCTGCGCACCGTTCAGGTGGCGCAGCGGGATCGCCATAAACTCGGCTTTACGTCCTGTGTGACCACGGACACACATTGTCACGCGGCGCACGTCACAATGTGCGAATACCGGCGCGATGCGCTTTTCGATAGCGTAAGGATGTGATCCGTCTTCACGCGGTGCGGCGTCAAAAGCGTCTTTGATGCGGTTCCATTCTTCGCGGGCTTCTGCCGCTTCCTGTTCCCGTCGCTTAGCCTCTACTGCAGCGATCTTTTCGCGCTCAAGGCGGCGCGCTTCCTGCTGCTGGCGACGTTCTTCACGGCGGCGGATTTCTGCAGGGGTCTGTGTGACCACTGTCGCACAGCGGCGCATGTGTTCGTCGTATTCACGTTTCAGGAAGTCATAGCCGTTCCACTCACCCGCGCCTTTCTGCTTAACCACAAAGTTAATGAACGGGTAACGGATACGCCCGCTGCTGCGGATGTTGGAATAAATATCGGCATGGCCTTTCAGCCGTGGTTCGTTGGTGATGGGGTAGCGGCGGTTGTAGGTGCGGAACTTAGTCTGCAAGCCATCGCCGTCAATCAGACGGATGGAGGATGCGTTCGCTGACCAGTCAAAGCCAGCCTGCTCGGCTATCTGCGCGACTTCGTGATCGGCAGCCCTGAAAAGCTCATAGGGATCGGAGTTATAAAACTCCTGGTAAAAATCCGTTATTGTCATTTTTTAACCAGAATCAGTACGCATTGAACTTGCGCACAGGGTCCGGTCTTAGCTACAATAATGGTTCCTGCGATGGAGTCATTAGTTGTGTTGCTAAGACCAGCTAAATGAATTAGAGGAAAAACCCGGTCGGCAAAACCGGGTTTTTTTTCGCCCGGAACTCGGATTCGCTCACTAATTCGCCAATTTATAGCCTGACCTGCGCGTCGTTATTACCGGCAAAATAATAACGACGTCAAGCCGACTTTACAAACACGGAAAGCGTATTTGTCAGATCTTTTTCACCGTCCAGGCTTTCGCCATTGCGACGACGGGGTGTAAATACTCTATTTCTGTCCGCTGAAACACGTCACGGCTGTGCAGTTCGGTAAGCGAACTGAACACAAAACCGTCGTCCATGACCGTTATCAGGGTCATAATTGCAATAAAGTTATCATCCCGGCGTAATTTAACCAAATGCGTTTCGCCAGTTATTGGACGCACATCAGGATCGGCAATAATCAGATCGCCCGCCTGAAATGCTGGCGCGCCCCTGCTATCCGCAATGCGAACCGCGTACAGCCTGCGTGAGACGTTATTCGGCATATCCACAAATTGCTGGTCCGCCGCGTTCTGCACACCATCTTTTAAAAACACGTCACTTGGTCCGGTCTGCGTTGTTCCAACAATCGGGATACCGTGCTCCGTACTGGCATCCTTCCCTGTTAAAACCCATTCCGGCGAACGTCCGTAAAACTTTGCAAGTTTAAGAGCCAGATCCAGCGTTGGCATACCGTCAGACTTTTCAAGATGGCCGAGGGCAGCATGCGTACAGCCTACTGACTCAGCAACCCCGCGCAAACTGTAGGCGCTGGCGTTATTTGGGTTCGCGTGTTTCAGCTCTTCGCGGCGAGCTTTTAGCCATTGTCCTCTGTTCATGCGCCCGATAATAACCTACCAACGTTAAGCCAGCTATACGCAATTTGCCCTGCGGGAAGAAATATTGATCCAGCTGTCAAATACACTTTACAAACGTGTTAAGCCTGCTTACCATTCCAGCCCATGAAAACCGCCGACGTTATTGCCTTTTATGGCACCAAAGCCGCCGCTGCGCGCGCCCTGAACGTTCACCGACTGGCCATCTACCAGTGGGGCGATAACGTGCCGTTTGCGCGTCAGTTTGAGATTGAAGTGAAGACCGGCGGGTATCTGAAATCAGACTACACGCTGGCCAAAGAGCACCGGAACGCCACCCGACATGCCTGTAAGGAAATGCGCTAATGCTTGATGAGTTTGTCCGGGGCCAGTTACGCAACGCCCTTTCCGACCTGCCTATGACGCAGAAAGGTCAGATCGCCATCATGAGCGATACCGCAGCCGGAGACAGTTACACAGCCCGGCCATTGCGCTGTGTTGAGTCAGAGGGCAGCACCGTCGAGGTGGAAGCGGAGCCGGTGCGCTATCACGAAGGAAAAAAGTACAAACAGAACAAACCCCTGATTCTGGAAAGCGGCTTTCAATCATCCATCTGGCGACAGGCCGTTAACCGGCTGCCGGAGGAAGCGATAGCCTGGTCGAAATACTGCTACGGGGATTCGACACGCTTTGAGTATCAGGTCGTCATCTGCCATGAGGTCTGGAGCCGGTTTCAGGCGCTGGAACCGCTGGCCGGTCTGAAAAAAATGAGCACCAAAACCCGCCAAAAGGTTCAGGCGCTCGCATGGCTGGCGGTGCAGGTTTCGGCCAGTCAGATAAATGGCGGCAGCAGGGAGTACAGCGCTGCCGAGTTAAGCCGTTTAATCGGCATCAAGCCGGATAACTGGCAGCACAACTATCTTCCGCGCTGGTCGCTTCTTATCAGCGCCTGCCATGACTACGACAAAGAGGTGATCGGATATGTGGGGCGACAGTTCAAAGCAGAACGCCACCGGCGGCGAGATTGCCGTGTGCCTGTGTAAGCGGCTTATGCGGCGCAATCCGGGACGGCCTTCGCTGCGCTACTCCGCCGCGCGGGGGGAGTATCTGATGTTCTGCCCGTCCTGCGGTATCCGTACTTACCCGGCCAGCAACAAACATAGCGTGATCGCGGAATGGAACGGCATGAACCGCACCGGCGATCCGTACATCGCCGAGTTATGGGAAGAGAAATTTTACCACCAGCAAAACGCGCCGACCGCCCTACCGACGGAACCGGCGACCTGTGTGACCACGGACACACGATAAAGGGCTATTTAAATATGAATGATATTTACGCCGCTGCCGGTCGGGGAATGACGCCCGACACTGAATATAACTTTACTGATGAATACCTGATGCGATTAAAAGGCGTCAACTTTATTCCGCCCCGGAAAAGTAAAGACTATTACTCGCAAACAAAAAACGCATCCCGAAGAAATTACACGACGCCATTAATGCAAAGCGTAAATAAATCCCGTTTCAAATTTCAGGACACAAAAAAATGAAAGCGTTTAAAGTTATTTTTCCATACAGCACGACAAATAAAATTCCAGACGATATTACTGACCGTTTAAACGGCCATGCTTTTACTGAATTAAAAGACGGGCAGACTAAATCATCCGGCTTTTCACTTTTAACGGAATCCGAACGTTTTATTCAGTCTGACAATCGTCATTTATTTCATTACTGCGAGCAGACGCGGAAAGCCGATAAAAATACCGTGCGCAATATTTTTAGCGACCGCCTGAAAAAAGTGGAAGAAGAAGGCCGGGAACTGACCGAGGAAACGCGGGAAGAGTTACAGGCTATTGCTGAACGTGAAGCCACAAAGTTCGCAGCCATCAAGCATTCAGGCGTTTTTATTGTGTTCGATGCGCCAGCAGGCCGCGTATGGTGCGCAGGCAGTACCGTTAACAAGTGTGAGGCAGCCTTAAAGCGCCTGCGGCGTGTACTCGGCAGCCTGGACACGGAGCCGGTCGTGCTGACCTTTGCCAGCCGTCGCCTGTCCCGCCTTCTCGGTCATGGCAGCCTGACGGCAGATGAAGCCCTGCGCGTCCCGGAGTACGGAAAAATAGTGGCTAATGATACGCATGACAGCAATAGTGCACGCATGACGTTTGAGGGCTTTTCCCTGCTGGATTCCAGCGTCAGCGATGTTCTGACCGACCGCGTGGTGAGCGCCGTAGAAATGGACCTGATTAAGCCAGACCCCAACGGGGGCAAGGCGCAGGTGCTGGCATCATTCGTGCTAAAAGCCCCGGAAAAATCGGGCGTGATCCTGTCTGGTCTGTGGTTTGCAGGAGGCGCGACTGACGGCGCAGCGGAGCAGAATCACGCCTCAGATATGCAGATTGTCGCGAAAACCTGCCAGCAGATTATGGACGGCCTTTCCCGCTTTATGAACCGTGGGGATCTGTGATTATGTCAGCTATTCAGCAGGCTAACGCCATGAAGGCGGTGCGCGTTCGCAGCGATCAGATGATTGCGCAGGGTGGCGACGGGTACGTGTCGCTCGATGTGCTGCGCTTTGATGTGGGCCTGTCTACGCGCGCCCTTCGTCGCATCTACGACGCAGGCGTGTCGAACGGCGAACTGCAGCGGAAAAGCCACACGCGCGCCGACGGCATCAGCCGTTCCCACCTGTACCGCATCGTTATGACGGGCGCATAGCCCGGTCTGTAACATGTGTTGAAATATCGTCATAACTATGTAAGGAGGCTGCCGCCTCCTTTTTTGCGTTAATTGTGCTCTCAGGCTTTATTTAGCACAAAATAAGAGGCCAGATATTGGGTGAAATGCAGCGTTTGTAAATTGTCGTTTATAAGCGAAAAAGGCCCGGTGTTAATCTGCGGTCAATTTTTTTAGACTTGTGTGACGTATCGCAAAGCCGGTATTTATTAAAGGTCAACTACCAAAAATTATTTTAGTGTTTCAGTAGACGGATGTTGGAAGTTCGGATAATGTATCCGCATTCAGATTTATCCCATGTTCATTTTTTAGGAAGCGCTTATTTCGCACCAGGCGAAAAAGGCGCAACCCGCCATTCCGGCGGGCGAGATTGGTTAAAGTTAATCACGGATTGTAACAATGACGAATGCAATAACATCGCCCCATGCCCCTGAACGCGTTAACCAGCTGCTGAACCAGATGCGTCACGGTATGAGCATTATGCGAATAGCGATGGAATCAAGCGAAGGTGTATGCCTGACCCCGGAAATGCTGTGCTTTCTGGATCAGTGGATCGAACATATTGACGAGATGAAAGACTGTGCAGCAGGCGCAGAACTTACTGCCTGAAATTGGTATCGGTTCCGGCCTGCTGTGTGTCTGTGGTCACACGGCGTTTTTTGAGTATGACACGCTGATATTAATGGTTCCTCCGCACGCTGCCGCGTACCGCTCCAGCGTGCTCAGCTTGACCCCGCCCGGGTTATTTTCCAGCTGTGTGATCGTTGACGGCGTGACGTTCAGGCGTCGCGCCAGCTCTGCTTTGTTGATGTTGGCGTGCTCACGCAGACCAGCCAGGAGGGCCATAACGGCCAGCTCCCTGTCTGCGTCGTTGTACCCCTCGATCGCCGCCTCCGTGTTCAGCATGCGGCTTTTCAGTTCTTTCATTCCGACCGGTTTCATTCAAAATCCCCCAGGCGCTGCCGCGCCAGATTTATCGCCCGTGCTGGCGTGGTCTGTGTCTTCTTCACAAAGGCATGCAGAAGATAGATTTTCTGGTCCTTCTCGTAACAGTAAAGGGTCCGCGCAATGTCTGCCCCGCCAACCCGCAGCTCAAACAGCCCGCCGCCAATCACCTTACTATGCGGCATCTTCAACCGCCCTTCTGTTTCCAGCCGCTCAATCAGCCGGAACATCTGACCACGCAGGCGGTCGGGTAATTCCGCCAGTTCCTTCGCGGCCAGTTCGTGCGCCAGTACAGTATACATTGCGTCTCCTTGTGAACGAAAAGAAGTTTATCGCAGGCGCAATGTTAAGTCAAAGATAAAAGTTTAGTTTTAGCTAAATATTTATGTTTACGTGAACAACTGCCAGAGCTATTCTTTCGATCGCAACGGGACGCCACCCGCTGCAATCCTTCAAAACGACAGGAGATAAGATGGACCAGTTAATTGAGTTTCCTTACTGCGGCGGCATCGTCCGGGTGCAGGTGCAGGCAAAGGCGGTGATCGTGAATTTTTTCGGTCAGCGCTTCCAGTTCAGCGCCACTAAAGCCGCGCTGCGCGAACGCGTCAGGCTGGAAATCCGCAAGGCCGGCCTTTCCAGTCAGCTGGACAAAATCATCAGGAAAGAGGCCGCGACGGCCCGCAAACACATGTAACAGGAGACGCGCGGGCGGCGGCACTGCCGCCCCGCTGATGCTGACCGGCCGGAACGCCATCCGGCAACTAAAACCGACAGGGGAACACATGAAAACTATCAGCGATATCGAGGTTTTTGCGGAGCTGACAAGCGCGCGCGATGGACTCGACGACATGACCGACCGCCTTTACCAGCTTTACACCAAAGCCAAAAATGACGAGACGCCGGAAGGCCGCCTGCTGGCGCGGACTGTCCGCGACTTACAGCTGCAGCTGTGCGACTCACAGCGGAAAATAGCAGACATTGCCGCGTGCTATCACTGAGGCCAGAACTGTGTGTTTTTTAGTCCTGGAAAGTGTACTTGACAAAAAATCACTGTTTCCGGTACTCTGTTTCTAAGTTGGGATAGCAACACCCGCACACAGAAAGCCGCCGAAAGGCGGTTTTTTTTCGCCTTAAATTTGCCTGCCGCAACGGCTTTTACGCCTCCGCGTTCCGGGCCATTACGACCCCCGCATATGACTGACACCGTTCAAATCGGCGCAGCGCGCTTAGCCTGTGCGGATTCTCTGCAATACATAAAAACAATACCCGACGCCAGCATTGACCTGATTTGTACCGACCCGCCCTATTTTCGCGTAAAGGAAAACGAGTGGGATCGGCAGTGGTCCAGCGACGCTGATTATCTTGCCTGGCTGGAGGCGATGGTCTGCGAGTTCCGCCGCGTCCTGAAGCCGACCGGCAGCCTGTACATGTTCAGCGGCCACCGGCTTGCGTCGGACACTGAAATCATGGTCCGCCGTCACCTGAACGTGCTGAACCATATCACCTGGGCGAAGCCGTCAGGGACATGGGGCCGCAACCGGAAGGAAGCGCTCCGCCAGTTTTTCCCGTCTACAGAACGCATCATTTTTGCGGACCATCACGGCGAGCGCAGCACCGCGCCCGGCGGAATTGGTTACGGCGCGAAGATGGAAGAGCTGCGCCGGGAAGTGTTCAGCCCGCTCATCAGCTATTTCGCCGATGCGCGCGCAGCCCTGAACGTCAGCGCCCGCGAGATTCACGACGCTACCGGCACGCAGATGTGTTCGCACTGGTTCAGCGGGTCGCAGTGGCAGCTGCCAAAGCCTGCGCAGTACGCGCAGTTACAGGCGCTGTTTACGCGTAAGGCTGAGGGTTACGACCACCCGGGCCTGCCGATGCCGTATGACGCGTTACAGGCGCGTTACGCGCAGCTGTCTGACGCGCTGAACCAGCGCCGCAGTGAGGGCGAAGCCGCCCGCCGTGTGTTTACCGTTACTAAAGCCGTGCCGTTCCTCGACGTCTGGACCTATCCGGTCGTTCAGGGTTATCCCGGCAAGCACCCGTGCGAAAAGCCCGCCGCAATGATGATTGACATCATCAACGCCAGCAGCCGCCCGGGTGACGTGCTGGCCGACTTCTTCATGGGTTCCGGTTCGTTTCTTAAAGCCGCCATCAGGCTGGGTCGCCGCGTGACCGGCGTGGAACGTGACCCCGAAAGATTCCGGCAGACAGTGGGCGAAGTCGAAGCCGTACATCGCGAACTGTACCCGACCGGGCTGACTGAGCCGGTCAGCAACCTGACCCCGTTAACCTGCGTGTGACCACGGTCACACGCTTCCCGATTATGGCGTGCTGTAGAGCTGGCCTGCGCGAAAGCGACAGCCGGAGATAAGCGCCGGACGCCATTTCTTCTGTGTGACCACAGTCGCACGTAACCGCCGCACGGCTATCGTGGGGAGGAGATCATGAGCATGGATAAAATCACCACGGTAGCCAACGCTACCGCATACGGGACGGCCTACGGCAGTTCCGGTTACTGGTTCTACAAGCTGACGACGGCGATGACGCCGGATCAGTGGGCGGTCGTCGGCGTGCTGGGAAGCCTCGCATTCGCGGGCCTGACCTATATCACCAACGTCGTGATCAAAGTGTGGGCCATCAAGCGCGGCTATCGTCTGCCGAAGGAAGACTAATCATGGCAATTCCCGCCCGGATGAAACTGCGCGTGATTGCCACGCTGGGCGCTGGCGCGGTGGCGATAGCCTCCGCCATGCTGACCGGCGGCGACGGGCTGGAAGGTTTAGCCGCGAAGCCGTACCGCGATGTTGTAGGCGTGCTGACTGTCTGTAACGGCCACACCGGCAGCGATATTGTGCCGGGTAAAACGTACACAGAACAGGAATGCCGGTTTCTGCTCGAAAAAGATTTAAACAACGTCGCGGCGCAGATTGACCCCTTCATTATCCAGCCAATCCCCGATACGACCCGCGCCGCACTTTACTCGTTTGCTTACAACGTCGGCCCCGCCAGCTTTAAAAAATCTTCCCTGCTGCGTCACCTGAACGCGGGCGATACAGCGGGCGCGTGTGACCAGCTGCGACGATGGATTTATGCAGGGGGCAAGCAGTGGAAAGGACTAATGAACCGGCGCGAGATTGAGCGCGACGTGTGCATGTGGGGGGTGAAATGAAAACAGGCATTGTAGCCGCGCTGGCTGGCGTTCTGCTGCTGATTGTCGGCGCGCTGGGCTGGCTGGTTTTTCACTATCACGCCAGCGCCATCACCGAAAAAGGCAAGGTCAGCCAGCTGACCAGCGACAACACGCTGCAGACGCAGACCATCGCCACGCAGTCTCTGACGTTTCAGAAGTTTAACCAGCTGGCCGCCGCGTCGCAGCAGTACGGCACGCAGATAGCCAGCGATAGCGAGGAGAAGGTCATTGAATACCGCACCATCCTTAAAAAAGAGAACGTGCCGACGTGCGATCTGCCTGTCCCTGCTGCTGTTGCTGACGGGCTGCTCGGCTACACGCACCGTCTACGTTCCCGCGCAATGTCCGGCGCTGTCGCCGACGCTGACCGCGCCGGTACTGGCCCCGCTGCCGCCAGCACCCTGACGTACTGCCAGGCGGTTATGTGGATTGATCCACTGCTGACCGCCATCGACAAGGCAAACGACCAGCTGGAAAAAATCCGCGCAGAAGACGCGCAGCGGACCGGCAGCGTCGCCACGCCATCCCCCTGACCGATTATCTGAACGGAAATCAAAACGTGAAAAAGAGTTCGATCCTTGTCGCGCTGGCCGTGCTGGGCGCTTTTGCCCTGTGCGGCTGCGACCAGAAAGAAGACGTGATTCAGGCGCAACAGCAGCAGATTACGCAGCTGTCGCAGACCGTGGCGCAGCTGCAACAGGTCTGTACCGTTCCGGCCTGCCAGCAGGTCGCGCAGGTCGCTGCGCCGGTTGTACAGGCCCCCGCGCCCGCGCCGGTTTACGTTCAGTCGCCGACGGTTGTGCGTGAGCATGACAGCAGCAGCGATTTGCTGACCGGCATGATGTTCGGTCACATGATGGCCGGTAGTGGCGGCGGTGGAGGTGGCGGCGGTTACGGCGGCGGTCACACCAGTTCGCAGGTTGTGAATAACCATTATCACACCACCAGCGCGCCAGCGGCCACACCCGCACCCACACAGCCGGTTAAGCGGTCATGGTTTTCACGCTCGCCGACGGCCAGTACCAGCACGGCCACGAGAACCAGCAGTTTTACCAGCAGCCGCAGCAGCACCATCAGCCGCAGCAGCTTCAGCAGTGGCGCGCGTTCCGCGTTCCACGCCAGCCGCAGTTTCGGACGCCGTTAAGGCGCGGAGGTATCACGATGTTCAGATGGTTACGTGAGCGTAAGCAGAAAAAAGCCGCCGAACGCCGCGCACAGCTGCGCGACAAAGTGCAGACGGGCGGGCTTGCCGGTGCAAGAAAGCAACTGAGCTATTACGCCGACGGCAAAGCGACACCGCAGCCTGAAACCAGCGACAGCGTGGCGCAGGGTTTTACGATGCAGCTGATTGCGCAGCAGATGGCGCGGGACCTGTCAGACAGCGGGCCGCGTCATCACGTTACGCAGGTTCATCACGGCAGCGGCGACAATATCGGCGGGAGTACGTCACACGGCCACCACGGTCACAGCAGCCACGACTACAGCGGTTCGCATCACAGCAGCCATGACAGCGGCAGCTATGACAGCGGCAGCAGCAGTTCAGGCAGCGACAGCAGCTGGTAAAGCCATCACCGAGCCAGTCACCCGGCTGGCTCGCTAATGCCATTACCGAGGGGCAAACGTGAAAGACTTCATCGCATGGCTGAAAGCCATTTTTACCCGCACTAAGGAGACAAATGTGTCTGAAACTACCCTGGCTGCAACCGCTGGCGCGGCTGACGCTTCCCCCGCAACTGCGCCAGCTACTGCCACCGGCGCTGTGGATTCTGGCGCTGTTGCTGATGCTGCCGCATCCGTTGCTGCCGCTGCTATTGCTTCTGCTGCTGCCGTTCCTGTGGCCGTCGCGCCTGTCACTGCCGCGCCCGACGTGGTTCCCGCAGATGAAACCACTGATGATGCGGCTGCGCTGGCCGCTGCGGTGGAGGCCCGCGTGGCCGCTGTACTGGCCTCGCTTAAAGATGTGCTGACCTACGCGAAAGTTGAGGTCGGACACGTCTGGGACGAGTCGGTCGCCTTCGCGAAAAAACTGGCCTGATAAGCCGCTGAACAGGCCCGCCGATGGCGGGCTTTTTATTGTCGTTTTCACTGAGTCAGAAACCTATGCCACTGCTAACCATCAAACTGAAAACCGCCGGTTCTATCTTCATCAGCCAGTCGCCAGAGGTCACTATTGGACCTGTAGGCAGCGAGGTTTATCAAAGCGTCATGGGTATGACCAGCGCCCCGGGAGGTCCGCTTGATGCGGTTCAGATGTTCCCGGAAACGTTTGATGGCGAAGGCTATCAGCTTAGCGAAGAAACGGTCCTGAACATTCCGCGCCCGGACGCGAAAGGCCAGCCAATCGCCGTCCTGATTACTGACATTGCGGGCCGTGAAGCGCCGGAAGTCAGCGGCACGAATTACCAGTTCCTTTATGCCGGTGACGAGGCTGACGTACTCAACGAAAACGGCATTTCAGTACATCACATCAAGTAACACCATAAAGCGCCCTGCGGGGCGCTTTTTAGTGTGCCTTGTATCGTGTGTCCGTGGTCACACAGGAGGGATTATGGCGAATATCCGGGAGCTTTCCGGCCATCTGCAAAAGCTGAAAAAGCAGATCCCTTTTGCCACGGCGCAGGCGCTGACCAGTACGGCCCGCAAGATTCAGGCCGCTGAAAAGACCGCGCTGTCCCGCAAGCTGGAGAATCCGACGCCGTTCACCGTGAACGCGGTCGGGTCAGTTGGTGCGCGCCGCGACAATCTGGTGGCAAAGGTTTTTGTCCGCGACGTTGCGGCCAGCTATCTGGAGCCGTTCGAGTTCGGCGGTGATCATAAGCTGAACAGCCAGGCGCTTTTAAATCCGAAAAATATCAAGCTGAACAAATACGGCAACCTAACGCGCAACAAGATGGCGCAGCTGAAGGCAAAGCCGGATGTGTTCGTGGGAGAGATTGACGGCGTTAACGGCGTCTGGCAGCGCAAGAAGGCCACGAAGGGCAAAAAGAACGCGAAGCGCCGCAAGCGTTCGCAGAACGGCACGCGTCAGCCGCGCCTGAAAAAGACTGCCCCGAAACTGCTGGTCCGGTTCGGTGACGCGCTGCCGGTGAAGCCGGTCCTCGGCTACATGGACAGGGCGCAGGCGATGGCCGCGAACCTGATGCAGACAGAATTAAGCCGCGCAATGGCCGCCGCGATGGCGAGCGCGCGATAGGTGATCCCATGCACGTCATTTTACCCGCACATGAAGAGGTGACGCCCGCTGACCTGCGGAAAGGGCGCGGTGCTTCACAGCTGGCGCGAAACCGGACGCTGGACGACTGCGCTGCCGCCATCCGGCGCGCAGGCGGAACGGTCAGCCATGAAATCCCGATTCAGGTGATTTATCTCGATGACGGGCTTCGCATAGACAGCCCGCGCTGTTATCGCGTGTGACCACTGTCGCACGCTCTTAAACATGCCCCCGCCTCTGACCGTCCCGGCACGCTGCCGTGTGGCGACTCACGCGTGGGCTTTCCACACACGGACAAGCCATGACAGACAAGCAACGCCCCGCCACGGTCTTTATTCATCTGACCGCGACCGATGAGAACGGCAACCCGCTCGGCAGCGTGGACAGGATGATTACCGTTGATGAGCTGCGTTCGGCAGGCGAACCGCTGCTTGTTGAAATGGCAGCCGCAGCGGCAACCGCGCTGGATGAAATCGTCAGCGAGCATTACGACATTATCCCCCGTTACAGCGTGTGACCACGGACACACGATTAACCTGACCGGCCAGCGAGATCGAACCATGACCAGAGCAACCCGAATCCCCGTACAGGCCGACAGCGTGCTGATTCAGGCTGTGCGCCTCTTTGATGAGCTGCGCCAGCGCGGCACTGATGCAGCGATTATCGTGCCTGATGGCATTGCAGCTGATGCGGTCAAAAAGGCGCTGAACCTGACGGACAAGCACGTACTTAATGCGTGGATGCCACGCCATCAGCACTGGATCACCCGCCACGCTTTTCCTGTGTACGTGGTTGCCGATGAAGCGCAATGCGCTGATGCGGTTCACGCCCGATTCCCCGACGAGGGCCAGTTTATGAACCTGCTGGCGCAGCGTCAGGCAACGTTCACCGGTGCGCACATCTACGCCTTCACAAAGGCGCGGCAGCGTGTGACCACGGACACACGGCAGGATACCCCATCGGTTTTGGGTCCCTCCTGAGCATATATAGATCACGGGCATTGCGCGCCGCGTTCTTTCACTAGCTAAAACTTTTTGAAAATTCGGGTAACAGGTAACAGGTAACAACCAGATGAATCAGGCTGAATTTGCAAAACTCCACGGCGTGAGCCGCAAGACGGTCACGATGTGGAAGTCGCGCGGCTGGCTGGTTCTGGAGGGTGACGAGGTGAATGTCGAGGCGTCAAACGCCAACATCGAGATGCACCGTAAAACTGTTACCCAACCCGAAAAAAAAAAGAAATCATCCGCGACCGTGGTAACGCTGACGATCCAGATTCGGGTAACAGGCCCGGGCGATCTGGAAGTGGTGACGGCGACGACGGAGACGACGCCGCCAGCCAGTTAGTTGAACGCATTACTAAAGAATTTGGCGTGTCGCTGACGTTCGATGAAGCGCGCACCGTCAAAGCCAACTTTCACGCAAAGCTGACCCAGCTGGAGTTTGAACAGAAAGCCGGGCGGCTGCTTCCCTTTGAAGACATGCTGCAAGCGGTGGCTGATGAATATGCGCGCATGAGGACGCGACTTGTCGCCCTTGCGCCTGAACATGGCCCCCGCCTTCGTTTGCTTGCCCTGACCAGTACCGACACGGAATTCGTGGCCGCACTGCAAAGCGTGATTTATGAAGCAATGGAGGAATTAAGCGCCGATGGAAGCAAGCCACCAGACCCCGGGAACGGCTAAGCCGTCAGCCTGGCAGAATTTCAAAGGACGTCTGACAGGTATCAGGCGTGCGCTTGCACCACCTGAGCCGCTGCGCCTGAGTGAGTGGGCGAACAAATACGCGATGATGTCGAAAGAGACATCTTCACAGTCAGGCCGGTTCCGCTCGTTCGCGTATCAGGACGGCATCATGGATGCCTTTACCGACCCCACGGTAGAGACAATCACCGTGATGAAGTCGGCGCGCGTCGGTTATACAAAAATCCTCGATCACGTTATCGGGTATTACATCGCGCATGACCCGTCGCCCATTCTGGCTATCCAGCCGCGTGAGACTGACGCCGAAGACTACAGCAAAACCGAAATCGCGCCGATGCTGCGCGACACGCCGGTACTGTCCTGCTTAGTCGGCGGAGCAAAAGCCAAAGACACCAACCAGACGATTTTAAAGCGTTCGTTTACCAACGGCGCAAACCTGACGCTGGTCGGTGCCAACAGCCCGGGCGGTTTTCGCCGTATCACCTGTCGCATCATTCTGTTTGATGAGGTGGACGGCTATCCCGCATCCGGTGCCGGTAACGAAGGCGACCAGATAGCGCTCGGTAAAAAGCGTTCGGAAACGTTCTGGAACCGCAAAATCGGGATCGGGTCAACGCCAACCGTTAAGGGCATCAGCCGCGTCGAGAAGTCATTCAACGACAGCGACCAGCGTTACTACTTCGTGCCGTGTCCGCACTGCGGCGAGTTTCAGGTTCTGGAGTGGGGCGATCGCAATTCGGCCTACGGCATGAAATGGGAGCGCGACGAAGACGGGCAGAGTCTGCCGGAAACGGTTTACTACGCCTGCCGTCATAATGCCTGTGTGATCAAGCATAGCGACCTGCCGCTGATGGTGGCGAAAGGCGAATGGCGCGCCACCCGGCCATTTAAGGGCCATGCCGGTTTTCACGTCTGGACAGCGTACAGCCTCTTCCCGAATGCCGCCTGGCATAAGCTGGTTGAGGAATGGCTGATCGTTAAAGACGACCCGGTGATGCGTCAGACGTTTATTAACACCACCCTCGGCCTGCCTTATGAGGATTTCGGCGACAAGTCGCTGAATGAAAAATCGTTACTTGAGCGCTGCGAGGTTTACAGCGCCGAAGTGCCTGACGGTGTAGCGCTGCTGACTGCCGGGATAGATACGCAGGATGGCCGCCTTGAGGTGGAAATCGCCGGATGGGGTCGCAGTGAGGAACGCTGGTCAATCGCCTACGACGTGATCGAGGGTGACTTAGACACGCCGGAACCGTGGGACCGCCTCGACGCTTATCTTCAGCAGGTATGGCGCAGGGCAGACGGTCGGGGGTTCAGCATTATGGCGGCCTGTATCGACTCGGGCGGCCACCACACCGAATCCGTTTACCAGTTTGCCAAAGCGCGCATCGGGCGGCGCATATGGGCGATTAAGGGCGAATCAGCACGCAGCGGCGCACGATCGCCGGTCTGGCCGACCAAAAAGCCTACGTCGCGCAGCAAGGCCACTTACCGGCCCGTCATTATCGGCGTCAACGCTGCCAAAGACGTGATCCGAAACCGCCTTCACCTGGACGCACCTGCACCGGGTGAGCGCCAGCCGGGTTATATGCACTTCCCGCACGATCGCGACCTGAATTACTTCAGCCAGCTGATGGCCGAACGGTCCGTTAAGAAAACATCTGGCGGGTTCAGCTTTCGCGTGTGGGAGCTGCGCGCAGGCCGCGCGAACGAGGCGCTGGACTGCTGCGTATATAACTACGCTGCACTGATGGGCCTGACGCATCAGGGCCTGAAACTGAACAGGCTGGCCGATTCTATCGAAGACAACCCGGACAAGCTGATCGCGCCGCCGGTTGTCGTTGAAGAGAAAAAGCCAGACTTTCAGCGGCCCGGCGTGATCATCCCTGAATCGCCACAAAATACCGCGCCGCACAAACGGCGAGCACGTCGATTACCGACATAAGGGCTAATCCATGCAACCACTTAATAGCGGCATCCTTGCCGGGATGTCCCGCGCCGTTTTGCAGTCGATGCTGACCAGCGCGCAGCAAGCATACGCTGAGCTGTCGATGGGAAAAAAGGGCGTTTCGTTCAGTTATACGCAGGGCGACGGCACGCGCTCGGTGGCCTACCAGCCGACCAGCGTGGAACAGCTGACGCAATTTATTATGCAGCTGCAGCGCGCCCTCGGACAGGGTGGCCGCCGCCGAATGGTGAGGTTCCGTTACTGATGAAAAAGAACGACGTCCGTATCCTCGGCGCTAACGGGCAACCGCTGCCGCCGTCCCGGCCAGAATATAAAGCGCTGGGCGGTTCCGGGCGCGTTCCCTACGACGCCGCCGATTCGTTCAGCGACCAGCTGGGCGGCTGGCAGCCGACGCTGTGGTCACCCGATAACGAAATCAATATTTACCGCGACCGCATCGTGTCGCGTTCCCGCGATCTGGTCCGCAATGACGGATGGGCTGCCGGTGCCGTTACCCGCATTCTGGATAACGCGGTCGGGGCAATTTACCGGCCCATTTTTAAGCCTGACTATCGCTATTTACAGATGATTACCGGCATCAAGGGTTTTGATGCGGAGTGGGCCGACGAGTATGCGCGCTACATGAATGCAATGTGGCGAACGTGGGCGAACGACGTCGGGCGCTGGTGCGATTTCGAGCGCAAGCACACCGTTTCGCAGCTGCTGCGTATTGGTCTGCGTCACAAGCTGATAGATGGCGACAATCTGGTGCTGATGCACTACGACACCAGCCGCCTGGGTTATGGCCGTGCGCAGTTCGCGACCGCTGTCCAGCTGATTGACCCGGACCGGCTGAGCAATCCGCAGCAGGTTTACGACATGGCGAATATTCGCGGCGGCGTGGAGCTGGATTACAGCGGCTCGCCGGTTGCGTATCACATCCGCAAAGCGCATCAGGGCGACTGGTGGAGCGGTGAAAAAACGATGACGTGGGATCGCATACCGCGCGAAACGTCGTGGGGTCGCCCGATTGTCATTCATGACTTTGACAGCGACCGTGCGGGACAGCATCGCGGCAGCGGCATTTTCACCCCGATTATTCAGCGCCTGAAAATGCTGATTAAGTACGACGAAAGCGAGGTCGAAGCGGCGATCCTGAATGCGGTGTTTGGTGCGTTTATCGAATCACCCTACGACCCGGCAATGGTGGAGGAAGGGCTGACCGGTAGTGACGGACTCGGCGTGTATCAGGAAGAACGGATCGGCTTTCACGAAGACCGCCGCCTGACGCTGCAGAACGGCGTCGGACTTCCGATCATGTTCCCGGGTGAGAAAATCAACACAGTTACCGCCGCGCGCCCGAACAGCAATTTTGCGGCGTTTGAGTCTGCCGTTCTGCGCAACGTGACTGCCGCGACCGGCCTGTCCACGCAGCAGGTTACACAGGACTGGTCAGACGTTAACTACTCATCTGCCCGCGCCGCCATGCTCGAAGCATGGAAGACGCTTAGCCGTCGCCGTCATGATTTTGCCACCGGCACGGCTGGGCCTATCGCGTCCTGCTTTGTTGAAGAAGTTCATTCCCTCGGCGGCGTTCCGCTGCCAGCTGGCGCACCGGAATTTGTCGAAGCGCGCACCGCCTACAGCCAGGCCAAATGGATGGGGCCGGGTCGCGGATGGGTCGATCCCGTTGCCGAGAAAAAAGGCGCGATCCTCGGTCTGGATGCGGGTATGTCCACGCTTGAGAAAGAGGTCGGCGACAGCGAGGGTGAGGATTGGGAAGAGGTTATCGACCAGCGCGCCATCGAGCAAAAACGCTTTGAGTCGCGCGGACTGTCTCTGCCGGAGTATCTGCAAGGCGAAGCGGCCAGCGAAACCATTAAAGACCCGGAGGAAAAATAGTGAATCTGCCCCTCTTGGCGCAACGGCTGTTTAATACGCCGCTTGCGCTTCACCCGCTGAAAGCCGAAGTCGTGATGGCGGCGCTGTCCGAACGGTTTGGCATTACGCGTATCAACTCACCCGCGATGATGTGGGACGAGGACGATCGCGAGAGTTTCAGCCGCAAGGCACGCGACCGGGACCCGGGCTACGACAAAGCCGGGCCGGTGGCCGTTATCAGCATTGAGGGGACACTGGTGCAGAAGTCGGGCCGCCTGCGGCCCTACAGCGGCATGACCGGCTATGACGGCATCCGCCAGGCATTTATGTCCGCGCTCAATGATGACAGCGTAAAAGCCATTCTGCTTAACATCGACTCGCCGGGCGGCGAGGTGGCGGGCTGCTTTGACCTGGCAGATTTTATTTACCGGGCGCGCGGCACTAAACCGGTCTGGTCCGTGCTGAATGAATCGGCCTATTCAGCGGCCTACGCCATCGCCAGCGCTGCCGACCGCATTGTTGTACCCCGCACCGGCGGCGTCGGGTCAATTGGCGTCATTGTGATGCACGTTGACTGGACGCAGAAAATTAAAGACGACGGATTATCCGTCTCGATCATCCGATTCGGCGATCGCAAAGCTGAGTCAAACCCCTATCAGAAACTGAGCGAACAGGCCCGCGCGGCTATCCAGCAGGACGTAGACACGATGGGCGCGCTGTTTGTGAGTACCGTTGCCCGCAATCGCGGCCTGTCGGAAAAAGCCATCCGCGCTACGCAGGCCGCCACGTTTATCGCGGCGGAAGGCGTTGAGCTGGGACTGGCTGATGCTGTGGCCTCGCCGGATGCGGCGTTCCTTGAATTAATCGACTTAACCGGAGAATGAAATGCCGAAATTTATTAACCCCTTTGCTCACCTTCTGACCGGCAAGAAAGCCAAAGCGTCCGAAGAAGAGGACGAAAAGGCGAAGAAAGCCAAAGCCCGCCGCGCGGAAGAAGACGAAGACGACGCTGACGCGGATGATGATGCGGACGCCGATGACGACGCTGATGCCGATGACGACGAAGATGACGCCGACGCGGATGATGATGCGGACGCGGATGACGACGCCGATGACGAAGAAGAGCGCAAGGCGCGTAAAGCCAAAAAAGCCAAAGGTAAAAAGGCCGAAGACGATGACGATGACGCCGCCGGTGCCAGCGTTGCCAAAGGTCGCCGCATGGAGAAAAAGCGCATCAACGCGATCATGAGCTGCAAAGCCGCTGCCGCGCGTCCTGACCTCGCTGCCTATATCGCCTGCAATACCAGCCTGACGGCAAAATCGGCCATTGCGCAGCTGAACATCGCGACGATGGGCCTGCCGGAACCCGGCGGCAAGCCGACCGGCGGGCGTATGTCACTCGACGAACGCATGGCGAACGTGCCGCGCCACAACGTCGGCCACGATGCGCCGCCAGCGACCGGTAAAAACGCGACCGTTAGCGCTGCGGTTTCTCTCTACAACAAGCATAAGGGCATTAAATAATGACCGTTAATCAGTACGGCCAGAACGCCTGGCAGCCGTATGCACGGCAGGATACTTTCATCCCGGATCAGCTGATTGCGGGCAACCTCCAGCTTGTCACTAAAACCGTGGTTATCGGTGCCGGTCAGGTTTACAAGCGCGGAACCGTGCTGGGGCGCGCCTCGCTGAAAAGCGCGATCGCCAGTGCGGCCACCGGCACCGGCAACGGCACAATCGGCAAGCTGAGCGTCGGCAGTGCGGCAGAGACGGGCGTGTATACGCTCAAAGCGACCGCCGCTGATAAGTTCACGCTGACGGACCCGACCGGCGATGCTGCTGGCACCGTGACCGTGGGCCAGCCGTTTAGCGGCAATCAGCTGAACCTGACCATCACCGCAGGCGCGACCGCCTTTGTGGCCGGGGATGCCTTCACCGTTACGGTTTCGCCCGCGTCGAATGAGTACACGCTGAGCGTGCGCACCGCTGTCGATGGCACGCAGACCCCGACCGCTATTCTGGTCGATGACGTGGACACCACGGCAGGCGCGCTAAGCGCAGGCGTTTACCTGATGGGCGGCTTTAACCAGAACCGCGTTACGTTCGATGACAGCTGGACGATTGACGACCTCGCCGACGCGCTGCGCGATAAGTCGATTTTCCTCCAGGACAGCATTACCGGCCCCGGCGTTTAACACCCCGCGTTAAATCCTGAATCGTGAATTTATGCCCTTAACCGGGCAGGGATTCGCACGTCCAAAATTTGCCCGCCAGCTGGCGGGCGTAGCGAGAAATTTATGACCCAGAACATTTTTAACACCACCGCGCTGGTCGGCATCGTTCCGAACCTGATGACGTCGCAGAACTGGCTGCTGGATAAGTTCTTCCCGAACATCGTTACCAGTGACACCGAAGAAGTCGCCATCGATGTGGACGTCGGCCAGCGCCGTATGGCCCCGTTCGTGTCACCGCTTGTCGCGGGCAAGCTGGTCGAATCGCGTCGTATGCAGACCAACGTCTTTAAGCCTGCTTACATCAAAGACAAGCGCGTCCCGGACCTGCGCAAACCGATTCGCCGCCAGATTGGCGAGCGTATTGGCGGTGAGTACACCGCCGCAGAACGCGAACAGCTGAACATGATGTTCGAAATGGCCGATCAGGTGGACATTCTCAACCGTCGCCTTGAGTGGATGGGGGCCAGCGCGCTGAGCACCGGCACGGTAAAAATTTCCGGTGAAGGTTATGAAACCACCGTCGTCGATTTTGGCCGTAACAGCAACCTGACCGTTGCGCTGTCCGGTTCCGATAAGTGGCTCAAAACACTGGCCGATGGCGTGTCTTACACCAAACCGACCTCGCACATTAACGAGTTCGTTAAAACCATTCTGAAGTATTCAGGTTCGGTGGCGACCGACGTGGTGTTTTCCTCCTCCGCGTGGGATGGGTTCGTGCTCGACACCTCGCTAAAAGGCGCGATTGTCTTCCCGGCGCAGGGACCATACGGCAACCAGATTAACCCGGGTACTGAGGTTCCGCTGGGTGCGGTCTACAAAGGCCGCTGGGGTCAGCTGGACCTGTGGCTTTATAACGACTGGTTCATTGATGAGAACGGCGTGGAGCAGCCGATGCTGGCCGACGGTTCGATCATCATTTCCGGTCCGCAGCTGCAAGGCACCCGCGCATTCGGCGCAATTCTGGACCCGGCCTTTAACTATGGCCCGATGGCCTTCGCACCGAAAACGTGGGTACAGGAAGACCCGGCCCAGCGCTTCCTGCTGATGCAGTCAGCCCCGATCGTTATCCCGAGCCGTGTTAACGCCGCCCTGTGCGCAACAGTGGTGTAACGCATGGCACCGAGAACGCAGAAACCAGCGGCAGAGAATGCCGCTCAGAGCGACGCTGCGGCGTTGCCTGAAACCAATGCGCCAGCAGTAGGGCAAGCGCCGGAAATCGCCGCAAACAGCGAATCCGGCGCGGATTCTGCCGTTGCGGCGCTCAATCCTTCCGAAGACCCCGAAAGCACTGACTTAGCCAAAACGGTTGAGGTCGTTGCGGCGCTCAATCCTTCCGAAGACCCCGAAAGCACTGACTTAGCCGAAACGGTTGAGGTCGTTGTGCGCGCTAAACGCACGGTCAGGCACGAGGGCAAAACGCACGGCGCGACAGCGCTGGTGACGCTGCCGCGTGACGATGCCGAACGCCTGAAAGAGATCGGCTTTGTCGATTACCTGGACGAGCTGCACGAAATCGCACAGGCCAGCCAGGGCGTAAAAGTCACCGTGTCCGGCGGCGTGGCATTAAAGCAGGAGTAACCCCCCATGAGCGTTGATTGGGATAGCGAACTGCTGTCCCCGCTGCAGGCGGTATTTGGCGAACCCGTCAACTACCGGCCCGCACGCGGGGCGGCTTTCGACATTTCCGGCATTTTTGACCGGCCCTATACGCAGGAAGTGGAACCCCTCGACGCTGACGACCCGGGCATTAACACCACGCACGCTGTTTTAGGCGTGCGTGACGGGGAGTTTATCGCCGCAGGGCGTGCGCTGCCGGTACAGGGCGACCGGCTGTTTGTGACGAAAATCAGCACCGTTTTTGTGGTGGCCGATGCTCAGCCAGACAGCCACGGCGGTCACAAGCTGGTTTTAAACAGGGTGAAAACATGAACGCAGCAAAGATACGCGAGCTGGTCGTTAAGGCGCTGATTGTGGCGAAGACCGACGCAGGCGATCGCGTGTATTCCCCGCGTGACTGGTCAACCCGCAGCGAGGATTACCCCTCGTTACTGGTTCAGACACCGTTTGATGAAAAGCAGTCATTGGGCCGCAATGCGCCGCAGTTTAACAGCGTGGCGACCATCCGCATTACCGGTCGCGTCGAAGCATTCGACAGCGAAACCAATGACGGCGCGATGCAGGCTGAAACGGCGCTGGAAACCCTGCGTGAACAGGTAGAGCGGGCAGTCATTAACAGCTACGACCTGACCTTTGCGATCCAGCAGTTCCGGCACATCCGATCGGCCATTCAGGTGGACGCAGGCGGCGATGGCCACATCGGCCAGCTGACCTATGAAATCGACGCGGAATATTACCAGGGGCCGGAGGATTTCTACCCGGTCGAGGGCGTGCCGCTTCAGGGCGTTGACGTGACTATCCAGCAGCCGGACGGCACCACACAGCCGGGCTTTAACGCCGACCTTCCGCAATAACCGAGAACCAACCCCATGAAACTGAAACCCGCAGAAGGTCGCGCCGTGCGCGACCCGGTTAAACGCACCCTTTTACCCGCAGACGGGGCCGAGGTAACGCTCGATGCGTTCTGGCGTCGCCGTCTGCGCGATGGCGATGTGGTGGAAGCCACCGACGTCGCCGAAGCAGCCACCCCCGCGAAAAGCACCGTTAAAGCCATTGCCGCCACCGGCGACGCAGGCACACCGGCAGCGAACGCAACCACCGAGGCGACCAGCTGATGACCATTGCATTTGATCACGTGCCGAGCAAACTGCGCACGCCGCTCTTTTTCGCGGAAATGAATAACTCGATGGCCAACTCGGCCACGGCCACCCAAATCACCCTGATTATCGGCCAGCAGCTGGACACCGCGCTGCAGACGCCGGGCGTGCCGTTCCTCGCATCATCCGTGTCTACGGTCGGCGGCCTGTGTGGCTACGGTTCGATGGTGCATACCATGATGGCGGCGTATCTGAAAAACGATACCGCGGGAAAAATCTACATTCTGCCGCTGGCCGATGGCAAAGCGACCGTACCGGCCACCGGTAAAATCACCGTGACCAGCCCGGCCACCGCATCCGGCACCCTGTCGGTTTATATCGCCGGTGAGCGCGTACAGATTGCGGCGCTGAACACCGACGCGATTGCCACCGTGGCGACTGCGCTGGCCGCCGAAATCAACGCCACGACTCGCCTGCCGGTAAAAGCGGCGGCGGTGGACGGCGTGGTAACGCTGACGGCCAAAAACAAAGGCGCACACGGCAACCTGATTGATGTTCGCCTGAACTACGGCGGAACGGCTGCCGGTGAAGCCACGCCGACCGGTCTGGCCGTCACCATTACCGCCATGAGCGGCGGAAGCGGGACGCCTGCGCTTGATGACGCGCTGGCGAACTACGGTGACAAGGGCGCGGACTTCATCATCAACCCTTACACCGATTCCACGTCGCTTAATGCGGTGAAGCTGTGGCTGTCCGATGCCACTGGCCGCTGGAGCTACGCCTCGCAGCTGTACGGCCACGCGCTCGGCGTTATCAGTGGAACCTATGGCGAACTGACTGCTGCAGGTGAAGCCCGCAACGACCAGCACGCGTCCCTTATTGGCGTGTACGACTCACCGACCCCGCCGTGGGTATGGGCCGCCGCCGTTTACGGTTCTGCCGCTGTCAGCCTGCGTAATGACCCAGGCCGTCCGTTGCAGACGCTGACCGTTTCCGGCGTGCTTGCCCCGCCACTTCCGTCACGCTTTGACCTGCCGGAGCGTAACAACCTGCTCTACAGCGGCATTTCCACCGTCGTCGTCGCAGACGATGACACCGTGACGCTGGAGAACGTGATCACCACGTACCAGACGAACAGCTACGGCGACGCCGATGATTCTTATCTCGAGATCGAAACGCTGTTTCTGCTGATGTACGTCACGCGCTATCTACGCTCAGCCATCACCAGCAAGTTTCCGCGCATGAAGCTGGCCGCCGACGGCACACGCTTTGCGCCCGGTTCTGCGATCGTCACACCGAGCACCATCAAGGCTGAGCTGATTGCGCAGTACAAGGCGCTGGAGAAAAACGGCTTTGTTCAGGATTCGAAGAGCTTTGCGGCGGGCCTGATTGTTGAACAGAACAGCACCAACGTTAACCGCGTCGATGTGCTGTGGCCGGGAACCCTCATCAACCAGCTGCGTGTGTTTGCGCTGCTCAACCAGTTCCGTTTAAAAGCGGCTTCTTAATAAGGCGATAAATCATGGGTGATACCAGTAACCGCATTGCGGGTACGGCCAACGTCGTGGTCGACGGCATGACCATTATGGTCGCCGGTAAATTTAAATACCGTCCGTCAAAGGTGAAGCGTGAAACGCTGACCGGCATGGACCGCGTACACGGCTATAAAGAAACCCCGATTTCCGGGCTGATTTCTATGGACGTGCGCGACAGCGGCGGCACCAGCGTGTCCGATTTTAACGACATGACCAACGTCACGGTCACGGCCACGCTGGCGAACGGCAAGATCATCATCGGTTCGGGGATGTGGACCACCGATGCGCAGGAAGTCGAAAGCGAAGACGCGGTATTTAGCGTCACGTTTGAAAGCGACGACGTGTCGGAGAACTAACGGATGGACCAGATTTTTGATGCTCAGTTCGGCCCCTCGGGGCCGATGCCGCTGCGTGAACCTATGCAGCACGAAGCCGACGACTTTTACACGCTGTCGGATAAGACCAGCCCTCACAACGCGATGGGAGAACTGATTGCCAGAATCAGCGGGGCCAAACGGACCGCTGTTGATGCCCTGCCAATCAGCGTACAGCGGCGCGGCCAGGCGTATCTGGTTTCGTTCCTCAACGCGGTCCCGGAACCGCACGCGGAGCCGGCCCCGGAATATGTCATTCAGCTGGATAAGCAGATCAGCACCCTGAACGGGCGCGAAGCATGGGAAACCGTGCCATTGCGTGAGCCGACGTTTGCGGAGGTCTGCAAGTTCTATGACGACAAAGAGGTGAAAACCGAGCGGGCGGCCATGCTCAGCCTGATGGCGGAACTGTCCGGCGTTAATCTCTTTGCCCTGGGCAAAATGCCGCTCAGTCAGTTCCGGGAGGGGCAGGCGTATCTGCTCGGTTTTTTGACGTACTTCCCGACATGGACGAGTGGGAACGCGTCGCCGCAGATGTAACGTTTTTCTTCCGGTGGGGGCCGTCTGACACGGCCCGCATGACGTGGAAGACGTTGCAGAAGTGGGAACGGCAGGGATTGCGAATTAAGAAAAGTTTAGAGGCGAGCTGATATGGCCGGACAGACGTTTGATTTTGAACTGCGCGCCGACGATCAGGTGTCCGGGGCGCTGAAAAAAATAGGCGACCAGGTAAAAGGGTTACAGCCGGAACTGACTGAAACCGAAAACGGGCTGAAACTCGGCGGACAGGAAACGCAGGACGAGCTGAACGACGTTAACGCGGCATTTAAGACGCTGGGCCGCTTTGCAAAGGATAACGTCCAGTTTATTGGCGATATGGTTCCGCCTCTGCGTAACTTTCTCGGTAACGCCGGGAAGATAGGCGGCATGGCGGGCAAGTTCGGCCTCGCCGGTGGCGCGGCTTATGTTGCCGGTAAAGGGATAGCCGCGCTCGGTGGCGGTATGGCGGATGCAGCCCATGATGCCTACAGCCTCCAGATAGCCGCCGAAAACGCCGGAATGAGCGTTAAGGATTTCTCGCAACTGTCCGGCGCAATGCGCCTGCTCGGCAGTGACAGCGAATCCGCACAGGGAAGCGTTGAAGGGCTTTATAAAACGTTCAACGATGCGCTGCAGGGCCGTAACAGCGCCGCGCTTGCCATCATGAATCAGATTAACGCCCCTATCGTCAGGAATGATGAC
>Ga0308166_1001044_pt1 | contig 31688 bp, 25 predicted proteins | sample PhyCR2_2_FD_202137 | JGI IMG/M metagenome (GOLD analysis project Ga0308166, IMG submission 202137) | Phyllosphere microbial communities from UC Gill Tract Community Farm, Albany, California, United States - DLSLCC.R2 | ecosystem: Host-associated > Plants > Phyllosphere > Unclassified | place... | reverse complement strand
CGCTCATTTGGCGCGTCCGGCGCGGCGCAGGCGCAGCAGCTTCGGCAGCGCGATGGTGGCCAGCAGCAGCAGGCCGACGACGATCGTCATGTAGATGCCGGGGATGTTGGCGAGCGCCAGGCCGTACGTCACGGTGCCCATCGTCAGCACGGCCAGCATCACGCCGCCGATCGTGCCGGCCCCGCCCGAAATGCTCACGCCGCCGAGGATCACCATCGTGATCACTTCCAGCTCCCAGCCGGTGGCGATGTTCGGGCGCGTACTGCCGATGCGGCCCGTCAGCAGGAACGCGGCGAGACCCGCCATCGCGCCCGTCAGCATGAACAGCGCGAGGCGGTAGCGGTCGACGGCGATGCCGGAAAAGCGCGCGGCGTCCGGGTTGTTGCCGATCGCGTAGATGCGGCGGCCCCAGCGCGTGGCGTGCAGCACGACGGCGAACAGCGCGGCGCAGGCGAGCAGCACGACGAATTCGCGCGGCACGATGCCGAAGAAGTAGCCCTGGCCCCAGTCCGTCATCGATTGCGGATAGCCGGTGAACGCCTTGTCGCCGAGGACGACGCTGGCCAGGCCGCGGTACAGCGACACGGTGCCGATGGTGACGACGATCGACGGCAGCGCGAAGCGGGTGACGAGCACGCCGTTCAGCAGGCCGCACGCCGTGCCCGTCGCCAGCGCGACGAGGGGCAGTGTCTCGGCCGGCAGGCCGGCGTTCTTCGCCAGGCCCATCGCGACCGACGACAGCGCGAGCGTGCCGGCGACCGAGATGTCGATCTCGCGGCAGATGATCAATAACGCCATCGGCAGCGCGATCAGTGCTTTCTCGCTGAAGTTCTGCGTGCCGTCCAGCAGGTTGTAGACGTCGAGGAAGTGCGGCACGAGGATGCCGTTCGCGGCGAACACGGCGACGAAAAGCAGCGCGAGCAGCGTTTCCCAGCGTCCCAGCACGTGCCTGAAGTGCGGGGTTTCGCGGTCGAGGATCGTGTAGCGCGACGTGGACGGATTGGTGTCGGTGTGCATGGCGGTGGTCGGGTTCACGCGGCGCTCCGTGCGGTGGCGTTGGATGGGGCACCGGCTGCGCTTGTGTGCAGCGGCAGGATCTGGCGGCTGCGGCGGCCGGCGCCGCGGGCGTTGATCAGGACGGCGAAGAGGATCACGAGGCCGGTGAGGGCGCTCTGCCAGAACGGCGACACCTGCAGCACGGGCAGCGCGTTGCCGATCACGGTCAGGAACAGTGCGCCGAGCGTCGCGCCGGCCACGCTGCCCACGCCGCCGCCGATGGACACGCCGCCGATCACGCAGGCAGCGATCACGGTGAATTCGAAGCCGTAGGCGATCTCGGTATAGGCGACGGCGTAGCGCGCCACCCACAGGTAGCCGCACAGACCCGCCACGAGTCCCGACAGCGCGTACGTGCCGAGCAGCCGGCGCGCGCTGGGAATGCCGATATAGCCGGCGCACTGCGGCGCATTGCCGATCGCGTACAGGTCGCGGCCGAAGCGCGTGCCGCGCGCAATCCACGCCAGCACGGCGATGGCCCCCATGGCGATCCACACGAGGTGCGGCAGGCCGAGCAGGCGGTCGAGCGGGAATGCGATGAAGTCCGCCGGCATCTGGTGCGCCGAGACCCACGTGCCGCCCGACAGCACGAACACGGCGCCGCGGTACACGCTCATCGTGCCGAGCGTGACGACGATCGGCGGCAGCTCCAGGTAGCCGATGAGGAAGCCGTTGACGAGGCCGAGCAGCAGGCCGACCCCGACGGCGGCCAGCACGATCAGCGCCAGCGGCAGGCCGGGCACGTGCGCGCCCAGCATCGCCGCGACCATGCCGCACAGCGCCAGGTTCGACGCGACGGACAGGTCGACGCCGCGCGTGACGATGACGAGCATCTGCGTCAGCGCCAGCATCACGAGCAGCGTGGCATCCGTGACGAGGTTGGCGAGCGACGGCGCCGTGAGGAACGCCGGCGCGCGCAGGCCGACGGCCAGCACGAGCAGGACGACCATCGCCGCCAGCAGCGGTTCGCGTTGTTTCAGTACATTCATGCGGCCTCCGTGGCGGCGCTGTGGTCGAACGCGAGGCCGGACGCGGCCGCGACGACGGATTCGGGTGTCGCTTCATCCCGCGTGAATTCGCGCTGCACGCGGCCGTGGTGCATGACGACGATGCGGTCGGCCATGCCCAGCACTTCCGGCAGCTCGGACGACACGAGGATCACGGACAGGCCGCGCGCCACCAGCTGGCTGATGAAGCGGTGCACGGCGGCTTTCGAGCCGATGTCGATGCCCTTGGTCGGCTCGTCGAGGATGATCACTTTCGGGTCAGTTGCCAGCCACTTGCCGAGGACGACTTTCTGCTGGTTGCCGCCCGAGAGCTCGGCCACGTGCTGGGTCAGGTGGTTCGCCTTCAGTTCCAGCTGCTCGGCGAACCGGCGCGCGATGGACGTCTCCTGCGCGCGGCGGCCGCGCAGGAAGAAGCCGAGGCGCCCCAGGATCGGCAGCGTGATGTTCTGCAGGATCGGCAGGGTGAGGTGAGCGCCGTGGTGCTGGCGGTCTTCCGGCACGTAGGCGAGGCCCAGTTCGATCGCCGCGCCGGGCGAGCGTGCGTGCACGGCGCGGCCGTCCAGCGTGACGTGGCCGGAGACGCCGGGCGTGAGACCGAACAGCGCCTGCATCACCTCCGAGCGGCCCGCGCCCACGAGGCCGTAGAAGCCGAGGATCTCGCCGCGGCGCAGCGTGAAGCTGACGTCGTCGAACTCGGTCGGGTGCGACAGGTTCTGCACGACCAGCAGCGGCTCGCCGATCCGCGCCTCGGCCTTCGGGTACGCCTGGTGTACGGCGCGGCCGACCATCAGCGCGACGAGTTCCCCCTCGGAGATGTCGGCGATGCGGCCGTCGGCGACGAACTGGCCGTCGCGCAGCACGGTGTAGCGGTCGGCCACGGCGTAGATCTCGTCGAACTTGTGCGAGATGAAGATCACGGCGGTGCCGGCGGCCTTCAGTTGCCCGATGATGCGGTACAGCTCGCGGATCTCGCGCTGCGACAGGGCGGCCGTCGGTTCGTCCATGATGACGACGCGGGCGTCCTGCGCGAGCGCACGGGCGATCTCGACGAAGTGGCGCTGCGCCACCGACAGGTCCTTCACGCGCGCCCGCACGGGCAGCGCGACTTCGAGCCGGGCGAACAGGGCCTCGGCCTCGCGCTCGATGCGGGCCCAGTCGATGCGGCCGGCGCGGGTCGGGTGGCGGCCTACGTAGATGTTCTCGGCGACCGACAGCTCGTCGAACATCACGGTCTCCTGGTGCACGGCCGTGATGCCGGCGGCCATCGCGGCCTGCGGGCTGGCGAACGTCACCGGCCGGCCGTCGAGGGCGAGCGTGCCGGCGTCGGGCTGGTAGATGCCGGTCAGCGTCTTGACGAGCGTGGACTTGCCGGCGCCGTTCTCGCCGATCAGCGCCATGCATTCGCCGGCGCGCACGGTGAGGTTCACGCCGTTCAGGGCGTGGATGCCGTTGAAGCGCTTGCCGATCCCGGTCAGTTGCAGGACGGGGGCCGGGTCCGCGCGGTGGCTGTGAGTTTCGAGTGATGACATGGTTGGGGCGAACAGGTGTTGGGTGGCGCCGCGCGCCGCGTTGTCGCTGACACGGGCGGGCGCGCATGATCCGTCGTCCCCGCGGAGGCGGGGACCCAATTGCGGTTGCGGTCCGCGAACGAACTCAGGTTCCCGCCAAGGGAGCCGCCGAGGCCGGGAACGACGTGGTTCAAGCAGTCCGCTTAGAACAACTTCGCGAACTTCTCGATGTTCTGCGCGTTGTACGTGAACGGCGGCCCCAGCGCCGCCTCGCCAGCGGCATCGAGCGTCACGCTGCCCAGGCGCCCGACCGACACGCTGGCCCCCGGCTTCGCCTCGGCCTTGCCCTTGACGAACTGGTCGGCCGCATAGGTCGCCGCGTAGCCCAGGTCGATCGGGTTCCAGATCGCGAATTCCTTGACGGCGCCGCTCTTGACGTGGCCGGCCATTTCGGACGGCAGGCCCAGCCCGGTCACGTACACCTTGCCGACGAGGTGCTCGTCCGCCACGGCCTTGCTGGCGGCGACGATGCCCACCGTCGTCGGCGCGATGATCGCCTTCAGCTGCGGGTGGCTGCGCAACAGGCCGATCGCCTCGCGGTAGCTCTTGTCGGACTGGTCGTCGCCGTACACGGTGGCCACCAGCTTGATCTTCGCGTACTGCGGCTGTTCCAGCACCTTCTTCATCACGCCGATCCAGATGTTCTGGTTCGTCGCCTGCGCCGATGCGGACAGGATCGCGATCTCGCCGGCGCCGCCGATCTCGTCGGCCGCCATCTGGATCTGCTTCTCGCCGATCAGTGCCGCGTTGGACGGATTCAGTTGCATCTGCCGGCCTTCCTGGGCCAAGCCGCTGTCGAACGACACGACCTTGATCCCGCGCGCCATCGCCTTCTTGGCGATCGGCACGAGCGCGTTCGGGTCGTTGGCGGAGATGACGATGGCGTCGACCTTCTGGCTGATCAAGGAGTTGATGATCTCGATCTGGCCTTCGGCGCTGGGCGTCGTCGGTCCGGTGTAGATCACCTCGACGTTGCCGAGCTGTTTCGCCGCCTCGTCGGCGCCCGCGTGGGCGGCGTCGAAGAAGCCGTTGCCGAGGTTCTTGACGACCATCGCGATGCGGGTCTTTTCAGGCTTCTTCTCGGCGCAGCCGGACGCGCCGGCCAGTACGCCGACCGCGGCCAGCGCGAGCAAACAGGATTTGAGTTTCAATGCGCTGCCTCCAGTTGCGATTCCAGGCACGGGTCGAGCTGCGCATCCAGGTGGAACAGCGCGGCCGACTGCAAATCGAATTGCGGGTTGAAGAACGGGGCGCTGACGTTCGGCGCCACGTCGTCCGGCTCGACCGTGACGACCTTGACGCCGTACTGTTCGAGCGTCTGCACGGCCTTGTCGGACGCGCCCGTGTCGGTGATGACGGTCGAGACGCGATCGAGGCCGCACAGGATGAGGCCTGCCTTGCGCGCGAACTTCGAGCTGTCGGCCAGCACGATCAGTTCCTCCGCCTGGCTGATCAGGCGCTTCTCGGCCTGGATCAAGAGCGGGTCCGCTTCCATCAGCCCGAGCAGCGACAGGCCGTAGACGCTCATGAACATCTTGCCGGCGTAGTGGTGCTGGGTGATGTCGTTGTCGAACGGCGACAGGATCACGTTCTGCTCACGGTACACCTTGCCGCCCGGGACGATGATCTCGTTGTCGCTCGACGCGAGCAGGCGCTCGGCCATCAGGAACGAGTTGGTCAGGATTTTCAGATGCTTGTCGGCCAGGAACTCGGCCATCATGAACGTGGTGGTGCCGCCGTTGATGATGATCGTTTCGCCGTCGGCACAAAGGCCGGCCGCGTGGCGCGCGATGGCCCGCTTGCGCGCGGCGTAGCACTGGATATTGTTCTGGAACGTTTCGCTCGACAGCGGGAACTGGCGCTTCTTCGGCAGCAGGTTCTCGGCGCCACCGCGGGTGCGGGTGAGCAGGTTGCGGGCAGCGAGCCAGCTGATGTCGCGGCGGACGGTGGCCGGCGACGCGTTGAGCCAATCGACGAGTTGCTGGACGGTCGCCGTCTGATGCTCGGCGAGCAGTTTCAGCAAACGCTTGCGGCGCTTGTGATTCACCATGTGTCTCCTCCTTATGCCGTAAATATTTTTTGTGCGGCGTGACAGCGTCGGCCCGTGAAGGTGCGTTGTCTATGAGGAAAGATATAGGATGACTTACAAGCGCGTCAATCACTAAATGCTCAACGACTTGATTATTTGGCGGTTGCGGCGCGCCCTCATGCGCGTTCCGATCAACGACATGATTAATTCATTCTTGCTCACGAGATTGAGCGGTTCCGCGTTGACACCCCTCGGGCCGCCGGATTCTACTGTGCCCGGATGCCGCGCTGCGGAAAACGACCCCGGCGCGGGTGAAAGAGGCGGACACATTACGTATATGGAGACTTTTTGATGGGTGCAATGACGGGTGCTGTGGATGAAGCGAAGGAAAAGGACTTGATCGCGTCGCGCTGGGACGACGGGCACGCCGCCGCGTTGAGCGAGCCGGAGCTGCTGCTGTACCGCTCGAACCTGCTCGGCTCGGACCTGCGCATCACGAATTTCGGCGGCGGCAACACGTCGGCGAAGATCGCGATGACGGATCCGCTGTCGGGCGAGACGGTCGAGGTGCTGTGGGTGAAGGGTTCGGGGGGCGACCTCGGGAGCATCAAGCTGGACGGCTTCTCGACGCTGTACATGGACAAGCTGAACGCGCTGAAGGCCCGCTACCGCGGCCTGGAACACGAGGACGAGATGGTCGGCTACCTGCCGCACTGCACGTTCGACCTCAACCCGCGCGCCGCATCGATCGACACGCCGCTGCACGCCTACATCGACCGCAAGCACGTCGACCACATGCACCCGGACGCCGTGATCGCGATCGCCGCGACGAAGAACAGCCGCGCGCTGACCGAGCAGATCTTCGAAGGTGAGCTGGGCTGGCTGCCGTGGCAGCGCCCCGGTTACGACCTCGGCCTGAAGCTGGAGAAGCTGTCGCAGGAACAGCCGCACCTGAAGGGCATCATCCTCGAAGGCCACGGCCTGTTCACGTGGGGCGATACCGCCAAGTCCTGCTACGAGACGACGCTGGCGATGATCCGGCGCGCGGACGAATGGCTGGCCGCGCACGTGCGCCAGCCGGTGTTCGGCGGCCAGGTCGCCACGGCGCTGGCACCGGCCGACCGCGCGGCGCTCGCCGCGCGCCTGATGCCCCTGCTGCGCGGGAAGATCAGCCGCGACGAATACAAGCTGGGCCACTTCGACGATTCCGACACGGTGCTGGAGTTCGTCAACAGCGCGCAGCTGGCGCCGCTGGCCGCGCTGGGCACGTCGTGTCCGGACCACTTCCTGCGCACGAAGATTCGTCCGCTGGTGCTCGATTTCGACCCGGCCGCGCCGGATTTCGATCGCCTCGTGAGCGGCCTCGATGACGCGCTGGAAGCGTACCGCGCCGACTACACCGCATACTACGAGCGCTGCAAGCGCGCGACGTCGCCGAAGATCCGCGACGCCAATCCGATCATCTACCTGATTCCGGGCGTGGGCATGCTGTCGTTCGCGAAAGACAAGGCCACGGCGCGCATCGCCGGCGAGTTCTACGTCAACGCGATCAACGTGATGCGCGGCGCGAACGGCGTCGACGAATACGTCGGCCTGCCCGAGCAGGAAGCGTTCGACATCGAATACTGGCTGCTGGAGGAAGCCAAGCTGCAGCGCATGCCGAAGCCGAAGAGCCTCGCCGGCCGCATCGCGCTGGTGACGGGCGGCGCCGGCGGCATCGGCCAGGCCGTGGCGCGCCAGCTGCTGCAGGAAGGCGCGTGCGTGATGCTGACCGACATCGACGCCGAGGCGCTGGCGTCGGCGCAGCAGGGGCTCGTCAAGGTGGCCGGCAAGGACAGCCTCGCGATCGTGGAGGCCAACATCACGAGCGAGGAGCAGGTCGCGGACATCCTGGCGGCGACGGCGCTGCGCTTCGGCGGGGTCGACCTGCTCGTGTCGAACGCGGGCATCGCGTCGGCCGCGCCGCTGGACGAGACGTCGCTGGAAGTGTGGAAGCGCAACCAGGACATCCTCGTCACCGGTTACTTCCTCGTGTCGCGCAACGCCTTCCAGATCATGAAGCAGCAGCGCCTGGGCGGCAGCATCGTCTTCGTGGGCAGCAAGAACGGCCTGGTGGCGTCGGCCGGCGCATCCGCGTACTGCACCGCGAAGGCGGCCGAGATCCACCTGGCGCGCTGCATTGCGCTGGAAGGCGCGGAGCACGGCATCCGCGTCAACGTGGTCAATCCGGACGCCGTCATCCGCGGCTCGCGCATCTGGGACGGCAAGTGGAAGGAAGAGCGCGCGGCGTCGAACAAGATCGACGCGGACGACGTCGAGGAGTTCTACCGCAAGCGTTCGATGCTGAAGAAGAGCGTGTTCCCGGAGGATATCGCCGAAGCCGTGTATTTCTTCGCCAGCGAAAAATCCGGCAAGAGCACCGGCAACGTGCTGAACGTCGACGCCGGCAACGCGGCGGCCTTCACGCGCTGAGCATGCCGACCTGGCCCATGCGGGCCGGGTTATGATTGAAAAAGAACGAGCGGCGGCGCAGGGACGCGCCGCCGCCGAGAACAAGCGACAGGAGACACGATGACGACCGTAATCGACGCGGCTTTGGTGGCCGAACACAATGCGAAACAGGAAGCCCGGCTGCAGGCCGACTACGAGGCGCTCGGCGGCATGCTGGCGCGGCGCGGCCAGGACATCGAGGCGCTGACGGCGCTGGCGGGGCGCTTCGCCGTCGCCGTCCCGAGCTGGGGCGTGGGCACGGGCGGCACGCGCTTTGCGCGCTTCCCGGGCCGCGGCGAGCCGCGCAACGTGTTCGAGAAGCTGGACGACTGCGCCGTGATCCACCAGCTGACGCGCGCGACGCCGAGCGTGTCGCCGCACTTCCCGTGGGACCGGCCCACCGACGCGGCCGAACTGCGCGGGCACGCCGACGCGCTGGGCCTGACGTTCGACGCGGTCAACTCGAACACGTTCCAGGACCAGCCGGGCCAGGAACACACCTATAAATACGGCAGCCTGACGGCGACGAACGCCGCCACGCGCGCGCAGGCCGTCGCGCACAACATCGAGTGCATCGAACTGGGCCGGGCGCTCGGCTCGAAGGCGCTCACCGTGTGGGTCGGCGACGGCGCCAACTTCCCCGGCCAGAGCAACCTGCGCGGCGCGCTGGAGCGCTACCTGGAGAGCATGCGCAGCATCTACGCCGCGCTGCCCGACGACTGGAACGTCTTTATCGAGCACAAGCTGTTCGAGCCGGCGTTCTACGCCACGACGATCGCCGACTGGGGCACGAGCTTCGCCTGCGCGACGGCCCTCGGCCCGAAGGCGAAATGCCTCGTCGACCTGGGCCACCATGCGCCGAACACGAACATCGAGATGATCGTCGCGCGCCTCGCGCAGTTCGGCAAGCTGGGCGGTTTCCACTTCAACGACAGCAAGTACGGCGACGACGACCTGGACTCGGGTTCGATCAACCCGTTCCAGCTGTTCCTGGTCTTCAACGAGCTGGCCGACGCCGCGCTGCGCGAAGGCCCGGCGTTCGCGCCCGCGTACATGCTGGACCAGTCGCACAACGTGACGGACCCGGTCGAGAGCCTGATGAACAGCGCCGTCGAGGTGCAGCGCGCGTACGTGCAGGCCGCGCTGGTGGACCGCGCACGGCTGGCGGAACTGCAGGCGTCGAACGACGTGCTGCCGGCCGCGCAGACGCTCAAGGATGCGTTCCGCACCGACGTGTCGCCCATCCTCGCGATGGCGCGCGTGCGCGCGGGCGGCGCGGCCGATCCGGTGGCGTGCTACCGGTCGAGCGGGTACCGGGACCGGGTGGCGAGCCTGCGGCCGGCGAAGGCGGGGGCGAGTTCGAGCGGGATCGTGTGAATACGTGACACGACACGTTTGAACACGTCGTCCCCGCGGAGGCGGGGACCCAGGTTCAGCGCAGCCTCAGCGCACGCACCCCGTCGTCCCTGGCCTGGCCGGTCGCCATGGCAGCGACCCAAGTCCAGCGCAGTCGAAATGCACGCAACATTGGGCCCCCGCCTGCGCGGGGGTGACGGATGTGCTGCCGCAATCGGAATTGTTCACCCGCTCCAGGAGTCTTTGCATGCCCCAGCGCTCTCCGCGCACACTGTTACTGACCGTGCTGCTGCCGTGCGCCCTGAGCGCGCACGCCGCCGCACCTGCCACGCCCGCGCTGCCGTCCTTCGCCGACGTCGCCGCGCACCTGCAAGCGCCGCCACCCGACGCCCGTCCGCTGATGCGCTGGTGGTGGTTCGGCCCCGCCGTCGACAAGGCCGAGCTGGAACGCGAGATCCTCGCGATGAAGGCCGGCGGCATCGGCGGCTTCGAGATCCAGCCCGTGTACCCGATGGCGCTCGACGACGCCGCGCGCGGCATCCATAACACGCCGTACCTGTCGCCGGAATTCCTCGACGCCGTGAGTTTCGCCAACCGCACCGGGCGCGCCAACGGCATGCGCGTCGACATGACGCTGGCCAGCGGCTGGCCGTATGGCGGCCCGCACGTGAGCGTCGACCATGCGGCAGCGCGGCTGCGCCAGGCCACCGTCGAGGTGCCGGCCGGCGCGGCGTCGTTCGCGCTGCCGGCCGTGATGGCCGGTGAAAAGTTCATTGCGGCGTTCGTCGGCCCGCGCGTGGATCCGGCCGCGCTCGCGCCGCTGCCCGTGCAGGCCGGGGCGGACGGCCGCGTCGCCATCGCGCCGGCGGACCGCGCGCGCGTCGTCGCGGTGTACATCGCCAGCCGCACGGGCCAGCAGGTCAAGCGCGCGGCGCTCGGTGCGGAAGGCTTCGTACTCGATCACCTGAGCCGCGCCGCCGTCGACGACCACCTGGCCACCGTCGCCGAACCGCTGATGAAGGCGTTCGGCGACGCGCCGCCGACGGCCGTGTTCTCGGACAGCCTGGAGGTCTACAACACCGACTGGACCGACGACTTCATCGCCGAGTTCAAGCGGCGCCGCGGCTACGACATCGTGCCCTACCTGCCGGCCGTGTTCACGGGGCAGGGGCTGGACGCCGCCGGCGTGCGCCACGATTGGGCGCTGACGCAGACGGAGCTCGTCAACGAGCGCTACCTGACGCCGCTGGACGAGTGGGCGCGCCGCCACGGCACGCAGTTCCGTTCGCAGACGTATGGCGAACCGGCGGTGTCGCTGTCGAGCAACCGCCTGGTAGCGCTGCCGGAAGGGGAGGGGCCGCAGTTCCGCGAATTCTCGTTCACGCGCCTCGCCACGTCGGCCGGGCACCTGTACGGCCGCCCGGTGATCTCGGCCGAGACGTGGACGTGGCTGCACTCGCCCGCGTTCGCCGCGACGCCGCTCGACATGAAGGCGGAAGCGGACCGCATGCTGCTGCAGGGCGTGAACCAGTTCGTCGGCCACGGCTGGCCGTACACGCCGCCCGGGATGCGCGAACCCGGCTACGCGTTCTATGCGGCGGCCGTGTTCAACGACCACAACCCGTGGTGGAACGTGATGCCGGCCGTGACGGGCTATCTCACGCGCATGAGCTGGCTGCTGCGCCAGGGCGAGCCCGCCAATCGGGTGGCCGTGCTGCTGCCGAACGACGACGTGTACGCGGCGCTGGTGCCCGGCAAGGTGTCGCTATCGGCCGAGATGCACCGCTACGTCACGCCCGAGCTCACGGCGCAGATCCTCGACGCCGGCCAGAATCTCGACTACACGGACGCCGAGGCGGTGCTCGCGCTGGGCGTACGTCATCCCGTGCTCGTGCTGCCGCACGTGACGCGCCTCGCGCCCGCCGTGCTGGACAAGCTGCTCGCCTACGTGCGCGGCGGCGGCAGGATCGTCGCGGTGGGCGGTCCGCCGTCGCTGGCGCCCGGCCACCTCGACGCCGCCAGGCTTTCGGCGCAGGTCGCGGCGCGTGCGCGCACGCTGGTCGCGAGCCCGAACGTGCGCGTCGTCGCCGCCGATGCGGGCGTCGGCGCGGCGATCCGCGCGGTGCTGGCGCCGGACATGGCGCTGTCGGCGCACACGTCCGACGTCGGCTTCGTACGCCGCCGCCTGCGCGACGCCGATGTCTATTTCATTGCCAACACGAGCAACGGTCCCGTGCATGCACAGGCGACGTTCGCCGCGGCGCGCAGGGCGGCGGCGTGGATCGATCCGGACAGCGGGCGCATGACGGCGGCGACGCTGCCGGCCGCGCTCGACCTGGCGCCGTACGAATCGCGCGTGCTCGTGCTGGCGGACGCGCTGCCGGCGCCGGCGTCCGCGCCGCCCGCGGCCACGCGCGCCGTCGCGGACCTGGGCCGCGGCTGGACGCTGCGCTTCCCGGGGAAGGACGGGGCGCCGGCCCACACGCTGGACGCATTGCGTTCGTGGGCGGACGATCCCGCGACGCGCTATTTCTCGGGCGTGGCGACGTACGAACGCGACCTGGACCTGACGCCGGCGCAGGCCGCGCAGCCGCGCCTCGTGCTCGACTTCGGTCCCGGCACGCCGCTGGCGACGACGCCGAAAGTCCCGGCCGGCATGCGCGCGATGTTCGATGCGCCGGTCCGCGAGGCGGCGCAGGTCGTCGTCAACGGCCGGCCGGCGGGCGCCGTCTGGCATCCGCCCTACGCCGTCGACGTGACGGGGCTGCTGGTGGCGGGCCGGAACCGTATCGAAGTCCACGTCGGCAACCTGGCGCTGAACGCGCTGGCGGGGCAGGCGCTGCCGGACTACCGGCTCTTGTCGGCGCGCTACGGCCAGCGCTTCGTGCCGCAGGATACGGAATTGATCGCGCCGCAGCCGGCCGGACTGCTCGGTCCCGTCACCCTGCTGGGCACGGACGCGCCTTGAGCGCCCCCCAGCAAATCGAAAGGAAGACATGATGAACACCCGACGACTCACGCCGCTGGCGGCCGGCCTGCTCCTGGCACTGCCGGCGTTGCCCGCCCTGGCGCAGGCCGCCTATCCGCAACCGACGCCGGCCATGCAGGCGATCATCGACAAGGACACCGCGCGCCACTTCGGCGATGCGCCGCCCGACGCCGGTCCGCTGGCGACCGATTTGTCGTCCGCGCTGACGCCGGCCGCCATCGACAAGGTGCTGCGCCGCGTCGCCGACTGGCAGCTGGCGCGCGCCCAGCCTTACTTCTCGCGGATCTGGACGGAAGCCGTGATGTACACGGGCTTCATGGCCGCCTCGGAAGCGACGGGCGACCCGAAGTACCGCGACGCGATGCTGGCGATGGCACGGCACTACGATTTCCAGGAACGCGACCGCCTGCCGAACGCCGACGATCTCGCCGTCGCGCAGACCTACCTCGACCTGTATTTCCAGGAAAAGAACCCGGGCATGCTGCGCCTGACGAAGGCCGAGATGGACGATTTGCTGCCGCTGGCGACCGTCAAGCCGGGCGACGCGCGCATCCCGTGGTGGTGGTGCGACGCGCTGTTCATGGCGCCGCCCGTGTGGACGAAGATGTACCGCGCCACCGGCGACCGCAAATACCTCGACTACATGCACGCGAACTGGAAGCGCACGTACGATCTGCTGTACGACCGCGACGAACACCTGTATGCGCGCGATGCGGCCTACAAGGACAAGCGCGAGGCGAACGGCAGGAAGATCTTCTGGTCCCGCGGCGAAGGCTGGGTGATGGGGGGCCTGGCGCGCGTGCTGGCCGACCTCCCGGCCGACGATCCGCAGCGCGGCTTCTACGTGCAGCAGCTGCGCGAGATGGCGGCGAAGCTGGCGTCGATCCAGGGCCCGGACGGGTTGTGGCATGCCGGCCTGCTTGACCCGGGCGCGTATCCGCTGCCGGAGATCTCGGGCTCGGCGCTGTTCGTCTATGGCATGGCGTACGGCGTGAACCACGGCCTGCTCGACGGCGCGACCTACCGCCCCGTGATCGCGAAGGCGTGGGCCGGCATCGTGCGCAATGTGTACGCGGACGGGCGCGTCGGCAATATCCAGCAGACGGGCGCGGAACCGGCGTACTACCGGCCGACCTCGAGCTATGACTACGGCGTGGGCGGCGTGCTGCTCGCGGCGGCGGAATTGAAGCGCATGGCGCAGGGAGACGCGCGATGAGCGGGGGCGTCGAGACGCGGGCGTTCGCGATGCAGCTGAAACCGGGTACCGTGGACGAGTACCGGCGCCGGCACGACGAGATCTGGCCGGAGCTGGCGGACCTGCTGCACGCGTCGGGCATCCACGATTATTCGATCTTCCTCGATCCCGACACGCTGCGGTTGTTCGCGGTCCTCAAGCTGCGGCCGGGGCATACGGTGGCCGCGTTGCCGGAGCATCCGGTGATGCGGCGCTGGTGGGATCACATGGCGGCGTTGATGGAGGTGGAGCCGGGGAACCGGCCGAGGGAGTGGGCGCTGGAGCGTGTTTTCTACCTGGAGTGACGGACTTCATGTAACGCACGCTGATCCGACACCCCCGACCTGGCCGGTCGCCTTGGCGGGGGCCCGATTTGCGCGCATTACCGCAACGCATACGAACTTGGGTCCCTGCCTGCGCAGGGACGACGGGGTGGTTTTATTTGACGGGATCGAGCAGCCCCCGCGCCCCCAGCCATTCCTCCGCCCGCTTCGGCCACCCGGACGCGGTCCCCAGTCCGGCACGCATGCCCATCCCGTGCGACCCATGCTCGAACAAATACATCTCCGCCGGCACGTGCGCCGCGACCAGCGCCCGGTAGAACAGGATGCTGTTCTCGACCGGCACCGTGCGGTCTTCCTGCGTGTGGATCAGCAGCGTGGGCGGCGTCGCGGACGTGACGTGGTTCTCGACCGACAGCAGCGCGAGGTCGGCCGCGGACGGGTGCGCGCCCAGCAGCGCGTCGCGCGAGCCGGCGTGCGCGGCCGGTCCCGTCAGCGTGATCACGGGGTACATCAGCACCAGGAAGTCGGGACGGGCGCTGACGGCATCCAGGTCCGTGCCCGTGCGGCCGAGCGGGTGGTCGTACAGCGTGCCGGCGCTGGCCGCGAGGTGGCCGCCGGCGGAGCTGCCCATCACGCCGATGCGGTCCGGCCGGACCTTGAGGCGCGCGGCCTGCGAACGCACGATGCGTACGGCGCGCAGCACGTCGCGCAGCGGGGCCGGGTGGCCGGACTCCTGCATGCGATACTTGAGCACGAAGCTCGTGATGCCGAGCGTGCCGAGCCATGCGGCGTACTGCTCGCCCTCGCGCTGCGTCGACAGGCGCACGTAGCCGCCGCCCGGGCAGATGATGACGGCGGTGCCGTTGGCGCGGTCGACGGCGGGGCCGTACACGGTCAGGGTGGGGGTGCTGACGTTGGCCACGCGCCCGTCGTCGACGCGTTCGGGACCCGGGTTCGGTTTCGCGTCGGGCACGCCTTCCGGCCACAGCGGGATGACCGCCGCGGCCGGCAGCTGCGGCGCGGCGTACGCGCCGTCGACGGCGGCGGCGAGCACGGCGCCGGCAACGAGTTTCATGCAACGTCTCCTGGTTTCATTCGTTCGTTTCATCGTGAGGTCCTGATATGGTAAGTGCAAAACGCCTGGGTTGCGCGCTCGTGTGCGCGGGATTGTTCGGTTGCGCGGCGCCGCCGCCGGCCGCCGGCGGGCTCGGTCCGCTCGACGTCGTGACGACGCCCGCCGCTGCCCTGGACGCCGTCTGGCAGCCGCGGCCCGACGGCACGATCGCCGTCGCCGGCAAGCCGTCCGGCTTCGTCGCCACGCGCGCCACTTATACCGACTACCGACTGCACGTGGAATGGCGCTGGCCCGGCAAGCCGGGCAACGGCGGCGTGCTGCTGCACGTGGCCTCTGGTCCGAAGGACGGCGTGTGGCCCCTCAGCCTGCAGGTGCAGACGAAACACGGTGCCGCGGGCGACCTGCTGCCGATGGCCGGCGCCACGTTCCACGAGCCGCTGACGACGGCGCCGGGCGCGTACCCGGCCATCAAGGCGCATGTGGCCGCGGACAGCGAACGCCCCGCCGGGGAATGGAACAGCATGGACGTGCTGGTGCGCGGCGGCTGCATCGACGTGACGGTCAACGGCGTGGCGCAGAACGCGGTCACCATCGCGCAACCGGCCACGGGCCGCATCGGCTTCCAGCTCGAGGGCACGCCTTACGAACTGCGCAACGTGCGCGTGGAAAGGCTGTAACCGCGCCGGCCGCAGCGGCGTCAGCGCTGGCCGGATGCGAGCCACGCGTCCGGCACCGGCACGATGCAGATGTTCAGCGTGCGGCCGTCGGCCGACAGCATGGCCGACTGGATCTCGATGCGCGTACCATCCGGGCTGAACGTCGGATGCGGATGGTCGGCGGCCGTCGTCTTGTGGCCGGTCGTCAGCAGCATCATCGCGTGGCTGGCGCGGTCGATCAGGTACAGGCTGCGGCTGAAATCGTCGCCGACGGCGAAGCGGCCGTCGCTGGAGCCGTGCACGTGCCAGAAGCCGCTGCCCGACGGCGTCTGGCCGACGATCTGCATCTGCCGCGTGCGCAGGTTGACGATGGCCAGGCCGCTCGGCTTTTCGCGCGTGCCGGTCGCGCCCCAGCCGTCGTCCTGGCCGGGATTGGCGCCGCCGGCGTCGGTGGCGGCGCCCGCGACGGCCGCGGCGGCCCCGGGAATCGCGCGGTGCCCCATGATGGCGAGCGCCACCTCGTCGCGGCCGATCACGGCTTCGTGCGTGACCCATTCGTACGGCGCTTCCGGGTACAGCGGACGCAGGCCGCTGCCGTCGGCGCGCACGGTCCACGTGCGCTGCGGCGACTTGCCGCCGGTCTCCCAGCAGAACACGATCTCGCCCGGCTGCCACAGGTTGGCCTGGATGTGGCCGACCTGGAAGGGCACCGACACGACGTGGCGCACCTCGCCCGTGTGCACGTTCACGCGCGCGATGCCGGCCGGCCCGGCGCCCATGCCGCGCGGCCCGAACGCCGGCTCCAGCTTCGTGCCCGGTGCCAGGTGGCGCGCCGCCTCGTGCGCGCCGACGCGCACGTACAGCCAGTCCTCGTCGGCGTCGAGCGCCGTGTCGCCGTACGCTTCCATCGACGCCGGCAGCGTCGCGGCCACGCGCTGGTAGACGGCGGCCGGCTGCATGCGGCCGGCGGCGCTGTCCGCGAGCACGCGCGCGAGGTCGACTTCGACCACCTGCCGGTCGTCGCCGGCGCGGCGCAGGAAGTACAGCTTCATCGACTTGCGCGCCGCGTTCAGCATGCCTTCGTAGCCGCCTTCCGTCACTTGCACGATGGCGCCCGTCTTTTCGTTGACGGCCATCGCCTCGTTGCCGGCCAGGTGCGAGCGGAAGATCAGCCACTGGCCGTCCGCGGTCCATTGCGGGTGCGTCGGGTAGATCTTCGAGTCGCCGTGCGGGCGGCTGGTGAGGAACGTCAGGCGCGTGCCCGTGACGGGGTCCACGACTTCGCGGCGTTCGGACGGAAAGCGCTGGCCGATGGCGGCGGCCGCGTCGACGCTGGCGATCAAGAGGGTGCACAGGATGAAGAGGGCGCGGCGGCGCATGGGGAGTCTCCGTGGTCGAATCCGTCCATTGTTGCAGCGACGGTTGCCGGCAACCAATCATTTTCCTGATTCTTTGCCCGCCCGGCGCTGGACAGGGGGCGCCGGTCACATAGAATGCAACGACCCTGACCGTTGACCGAATCCCGCCATGCCGCTTGCCCGCCTGCTGCGCGCCGTCGCCGCGCTGATGCTGTTCTGCCTCGCCACCGCCCGCGCCCAGACCGCGCCGCCGCTGCCCGCCGCCGTGAATACGGATCCGGCCCGTGCGCAGGTCGCGTTGCCGGAACCGACGCAGCCCGCGCTGCCGTCCCTCATCCTGATCGGCGATTCGACCGTGCGCAACGGCCGCGACGACGGCCAGGGCAAGGGCGCGGCCGGGCAGTGGGGCTGGGGCCATCCGCTCGCCGCCTGGTTCGATCCGGGCAAGGTCAATGTCGTCAACCGCGCCGTCGGCGGGCTGTCCAGCCGCACCTATGTCACGAGCGGCCACTGGGCGCGCACGCTGGCGTTCGTGAAGCGCGGCGATGTCGTCCTGATGCAGTTCGGCCACAACGACGCCGGCCCCGTCAACGACACCAGCCGCGCGCGCGGCACCCTGCGCGGCGTCGGCGACGAGGCGGAGGAGATCGACAACCAGCTCACGGGCCGCCACGAGACGGTGCACACGTACGGCTGGTACCTGCGCCAGTACGTGGCCGACATCCGCGCCCGGGGCGCCACGCCGGTCATCTGCACGCCGATCCCGCACAAGGCGTGGGATGCGCAGGGCCGGACGAAGCGCGACCGCGACACGTACGCCGGCTGGGCCGCCACGGTGGCGAAGGCCGAGGGCGTGGCGCTGATCGACCTGAACGAAGGCATCGCGCGCCGCTACGACGATCTCGGACGCGACGCCGTCCTGCGCCTGTTCCCGGCCACCGTGCCGGACGAGCACACGCACACCAACTGGGCCGGTGCCGTGCTGAATGCGCAGGTCGTCGTCGCCGGCCTGAAGGGGCTGGACGATCGCCGCCTCAATGAGCGCGTGACGGCGTGGCTGAAGATGCCGCCGCCCGTCGATCCGCAGCCCGAGGCGCCGCCGGCGAAGACGGCGGAGGACGACCGACCCGTGGTCGACGCGTCCGCCGTGCGCGACGAGGCGCCGCGCGACCCGCGCCTGCCCACCTTGTACCTCGTCGGCGATTCGACCGTGAAGAGCGGCGGGATGAAAGGCATGGTCGGCTGGGGCGAGCGGATCGCGCCGTGGTTCGATCCGGCGAAGATCAACGTCGTCAACGCGGCCATCGGCGGGCGCAGCAGCCGCACCTATTTCACGGAAGGGCGCTGGGACCGCGTGCGCGATGCGCTGAAGCCGGGCGACGTCGTGCTGGTCCAGTTCGGCCACAACGACGGCGGCCGCATCGGCGACCCGGCGATGAAGAACCGCGCGTCGGCGCCGGGCACGGGCCCGGAGACGGTCGAGGACACGCGTCCGGACGGCACGCGCGAACCCGTGCACACGTTCGGCTGGTACATGGCGCGCTATGTGGACGAGGCGAAGGCGAAGGGCGCGACCGTCGTCCTGCTGGCGCCGGTGCCGCACCGCGACCGCTGGCAGGACGGCCGCGACTTCGCCACGTTCGCCGAGTGGGACCGGGCCGTCGCGCAGGCGCACGGCGCGGCGTTCGTCGACCTGACGATCCTCGTCGCCGACGGCTACCGGCGGCTCGGCGCGCCGCAGGTGGACACGCTGTTCGCCGATGCGCGCACGCACACGAATGCCGCGGGCGCGGCCTTCAATGCGGAACGCGTCGTGGCCGGCCTGAAGGCGCTGCCGGGCAATCCGCTCGGTCCGTATTTCGTGCCTGCGCCGCGCCCATGAGCGCCAGCGAGCGCGACCACGACAACGACAACAACGACGGAGACCCCAGGATGAACCGATTCCGCCCGACCGCCCTGGCGGCGCTGCTGGCCGCATGCGTGCTGCAGGCGTCCGCGCAACAGGCGCCGCCACCGCAGGAGAAGGGCCCGGTGGCGGCCGACGCCATGCTGCACGCGCTCGACGTGCATTACCCGACGCCGTACCGCGCGATGGACGCGGCCGAGGTCAAGGCCGTGCTGGACCGCGTATTCGACTACCTCGACCGCAGCACGCCCGCCGAGGTGATCGACCAGGCGACGGGTGCGCCGCTCGCCGACCTGGCGACGCCGCATCCGCACGCCGCGCTGAAACCCGGCGACTTCCGCCTGACGAGCTACGAGTGGGGCGTCACCTACCTCGGCATGCTGGCGGCCGGGGCCGCGACGGGCGACCGCCGCTACACGGACTACACGGTGCGCCGCCATGCGCTGCTGGCGCAGCTGACGAAGACGTATCTGCCGCTCGTGCAGGCCGACCGCGACGGCGCGGCGGCCCCGATCAAGAGCTTTTTGAATCCGCACGCGCTGGACGATGCGGGCGCGCTGTGCCACAGCTTTCTGAAGGCGAAGCTGGCCGGCGTCCCGGTCGATTACACGCAGATGATCGGCATCTGCGGCGACTTCGTCGCGCGGCGCGAATACCGGCTGAAGGACGGGACGCTGGCGCGCGGCGGTCCGGACGGGCGCGGCGGCGCCAGGATGCGCCCGCTGCCGGACACGCTGTGGCTGGACGACATGTTCATGGGCGTGCCGACGCTGGCCTACCTGGGCAAGGCGACGGGCGAGCGGCGCTACTACGACGACGCGGCGCGCCAGGTGCTGCAGTTCGCGAAGCGCATGTTCAATCCGCGCCTGGGCATCTACATGCACGGTTACGTCGAAGGCGCGCGCGACCATCCGGAGTTCCATTGGGCGCGCGCCAACGGCTGGGCCGTCATGGCGATGGTCGAGGTGCTGGACGTGCTGCCGCGCGATCACAAGGATTATGCGGCCGTACTGGCCCAGCTGCGCGCCCACATTCACGGCCTGGCGGCTTACCAGACCAAGGAAGGCTTCTGGCACCAGCTCATCGACCGCGCCGACACCTACCAGGAAACGTCGGCCACGGCGATCTACGCCTACGCCATCGCGCGCGCCGTCAACCGCGGCTACGTCGATGCAGCGGCGTACGGGCCGATGGCGAATCTCGCGTGGAACGCCGTCGCGGGCAAGGTGCTGCCGAACGGTCAGATCGAGGGTATCTGCGTGGGCACCGGCATGGCGTTCGATCCGGCGTTCTATGCGTTCCGGCCGACCAGCGTGAAGGCCGCGCACGGGTACGGGCCGGCGCTGCTGGCGGGGGCGGAGATCATTGCGATGAACCGCAAGTTCAAGTTCGGCTTGAACGACAGCGCCTTGATGTATCAGGGCGCACGGGAGTAGCTCGGAAACGTCGCCCCTGCGAAGGCAGGGGCCCGAGTACTGCGTGCAACCCGGTCACGCATCAAACCTGGGTCCCCGCCTGCGCGGGGATGACGCCTGATCGCAGCGATCGTCTAGACGACGATCACCAGATCGTCCCGGAACGCCGCCTGCTCCCCCTTGTTCTCGTACCCCAGCGGATTGGCGACCACGCGGCAGCGCCACCCGGCGCCTTCGACGACGTAATCGTTGGCGCAATGCAGGTGCCCGTGCATCCACACGTCGGCGAACGGCAGCAAGTCGTCCAGCGCGTTGCAGAAACCGGCCGTGCCGGGCGTGACGCCGTAGCGCGGGTCGGCGCTGCGCAGCGTCGGGGCGTAGTGGGTGACGGCGATCGTGGTGCCGTCGAACGGCGTCGCCAGCGCGTCGCGCAGCCAGGCCTGGCAGGCGAACGCCAGCTCGCGCTGGCCTTCCGCCAGCAGCGGCAAGCCGTCGACGAGGGTCGTGTTACCGCTCAGGTAGTAGTTCGCGGCGCGAAACGCCTTGTCGCGCTGCTTCAGCTGGCGCGTGATGTCGGTTTCGCCGGATGCGAGCGCGTCGAAGTCGGCCCACAGCGTGGTACCGACGAAGCGCACGTCGCCGATCGTGACGATCTCGCGATCGAGCCACGTGATACCGAGCGCGGCGCAGGTCGCGCGCAGGCGGTCCTGCGTGGGGGCGAACTCGAGGCCATCGTATTCGTGGTTGCCGGGCACGTACAGCACCCGCGCAGGGGCGCCCGTGGCGGCAGGGGCGAAGCGGGCCAGGCCGAAGTCGTCGGTCGTCAGGCGCGAGCGCGCCTGGTACGAACCGATGTCGCCGGCGAGGACGACGATGTCCGTGTCGGCGAAGATCTGCGGCTGGAACCCGGGGTCGCGTTCGAGGTGGAGGTCGGAAAAGAGCTGGATACGCATCGGTCCAGTATACAGGGTTCCGTGCGGGCTCCGCGCGGCTTGCACGGATCCCGCGGCCCCCGCCCCCGGCGCGCCAGGGCATGGCTGCCCCGGACAGGCTTACTTGTGCGCTTCGTTCTGCAGCTTCTCGCCGGCGCGTTCCAGGCCGCGGCCCGTGGCGGCCGTCGCATCCTTGGCGCCTTCCTTCACGTTCTGCGCGGCGTCCTTCGACGCGGCGCTCGCTTCGGCGCCGGCTTCGCGCATCTGCGCGCCCGCGCGGTCGGCCGCTTCCTTGGTGTTTTCCGCGGCGCGGTCGGCGGCGGCCTTGGCATTGTCGCCGGCCTGCTGGGCGGCGGCGTTGGCGTTGGCGGCGGCTTCCTTCGATTCGGCGGCCGCTTTCGCGCCGGCGTCGTCGATGGCCTTGCCGGCCGACTGGGCCGGGCCCATGCCGTTCTTGTCTTCCGCTTTGTGGCAACCGGTCACGAGAACGGCGACGGCCAGCATGATGCTCGAAATGGTAGTGGCTTTCATGATTTCTCCTTTTGAAAAAGTTGTCATTAGATTACACAATGTCGTCAATATGCGGCGTACGATACGCGCCGGTGCGCCGGACAACGGCAAAGGGCCGCACGCGGCGGCCCTTTGTTCACGAGGCGGGGTGGGATCAGATCGCCCAGCCGCCCGCGTAGAACGCGGCCAGCGCGACGGCGATGCTGACGGTGCCGAAGTTCAGCTTGCGCCATTCGCCCGCCAGCAGGCGGCCGATCACCAGCGTGCAGAAGCCCAGCATGATGCCCGTGACGATGTTGCAGCTCAGGAGGATGAACACGGCGCATACGAGGCCGGCCAGCGCGTCCAGCTTGTCGTCCATGTTCATGTGCGCCACGCTGCTCAGCATCAGGAGACCCACGTACATCAGCGCCGGGGCGGTGGCGTACGACGGCACCAGGCCGGCCAGCGGCGAAAAGAAGATCAGGCCGAGGAACAGCACGCCGACCACGACGGCCGTCAGGCCGGTGCGCGCGCCCGCCGCCGTGCCGACGCCGGATTCGATGTACGCGGCCGCCGGGGCGCCGCCGACCAGGCTCGAAAAGATCGAGCTCAGGGAGTCGGCCGTCAGCGCCTTGCCGCCGTTGTGGATGTAGCCGCGCTCGTCCACGTGGCCGGCCTGGCCGGCGACGGCGCGGATGGTGCCCGTGGCGTCGAACACGGCCGTCATCACGAGGGCCAGCACGCTCGGCAGCACGGCCATGCTCAGCGCGCCCTTGACGTCCATCGCGCCGATCAGCGACGCGTGGCCGGGCTTGCTCAGCTGCGGCAGCGAGAAGATGCCGGTGAAGTGCACGTTCGGATCGAAGGCCAGGCCCAGCGCCGAGATGCCGATCACGACGAGCAGGATGCCGCCCGGGACGCGGCGCTGTTCCAGGCCGAAGATCGCGGCCAGGCCCAGGATGCTCATCACGACCGGGAACGCCGTGATGTGGCCCAGCGCGACCGGCAGTCCGGCGCCGCCGTTCTTGACGACGAGGCCGACTTCGCTCGACGCGATCATCAGCAGGAACAGGCCGATGCCGACACCGGTGCCGTGGGCGACCCCGGCCGGCAGGTTCTGCAGGATCCACGAGCGCACGCCGGTCACGGAGATCGCCGTGAAGATCAGGCCCATCAGGAACACGGCGCCCAGCGCGATCGCCGGCGTCAGGCCCTTGCCCAGCACGAGGCCGAACGCGGTGAACGCGGTCAGCGAGATGGCGCAGCCGACCGCGATCGGCAGCCGGGCCCACAGGCCCATCAGCAGCGAGCCGAACGCCGCGGTGAGGCACACCGCGACGAACACGGCGCTGACGTCGAAGCCGGCCTGTCCCAGCATGCCCGGTACGACGAAGACGGAATACACCATCGCCAGGAAGGTCGTCACGCCGGCAACGACCTCGCGCCGCTGCGTGCTGCCGCGCGCCGTGATCTGGAAGTACCGGTCGACCTTGCTGATGGGAATGGGCGCCGAGGACGGCGGCGTGAATGCCGCGTCGGGCTCGACGCGCTGGAGTTGGGGCTGTGACATGGCGGCTCCTGTTATAAACCCGCTGGGTGTGCGCGTGGGGCGCGGCTTGGGCGGGGTGTCTCGTTATGGAGATGCAAGCTTAGAGCCGAAGGGCAACAGCAGGACATGCGAAACGTGAATAGGCACTATAACGAAACCGGTATTGCCTTTGTCGACAACGCGGATTGTCGAACTGTTATGCCAAATGGCAAAATTTCATGCATCCGGGGTCGCGCCCAGGTGCCGGCCGAGACGCCAGCCGAGGCACAGCAGCGTCAGGGTCGGCGGCAAGCCCCACGGTCCCGGGATGGCCGAGGCGTCGCAGACGTACAGGCCGGGTGTCGCCGTGCGCAGGTCGGCGTCCAGCAGGCGACCCAGCGGCACCGTACCGCCCGGGTGCGCGGCGAAATGGTGGCTCGCGAACACGTGGTGCGCACCGGCCGCGGCGAGGATGTCGCGCGCCATGCCGATGCCGCGCGCCAGGCGCGCACGGTCGCCCGGCGCCAGCGTCTTGTCGACCCAGCGCGGGCCGACGTCGCCGCCCGGGTCGTCGCGGATCTTGACCATGATCGACAGCGTGCGGGCGTGGGCGAACAGGCGGTCGACGCGGCCGGCCTGCGCCGCGAACGCCGCGTACATCGGACGCGGCAGGGTCAGGTCGGCGAGGGCGATGCCCTCGTCGGGAAAGGCGGCGCCGGCGGCCATCGGCACTTCCGCGCCATCCCCGTCGACGCCGTCCACGGTGCCCATCACGGCCACGACCGGATCGCTGAAGAATGGTGCCGGGCCGTGCACGAGTCCGGACGCGCGCAGGATGCGCGGGCTGCCGATGCCGCCCGCGGCCAGCACGACGCGGCCGGCGCGGATGGTTTCCGTGCGGCCGTCGATACGGACGTCGACGCCCACCGCGCGGCCATCCTCGACGCGCACGCGTCCCACGTGCGCGTTGGTAACGAGGGTGGCGCCGGCGCGCACCGCGTCGTCGACGAGTTCGCGCGCCGACCACTTGGCCCCGAACGGGCAGCCGTACACGCAGCGCCAGCAGCCGGCGCGGCACGCGGCCGGGCGGATCATCTTGTCGAGCCGGCGCCACGGCAGGCCGGACGCCTGCGCCGCCGCGGCGATGCGCCCGGCCAGCGGACCGACGAGTTCGTCGGGCAGCGGTGCCATCGGCAGTTCCGCGCGCCAGGCGGCGAGGGCGGGCGCGAGGTCGACCCCGTGCGCGGCGAACGTGGCGGCCGGCGGCGGGGCCGCGGTGGCGAAATTGACGGTCGACGTGCCGCCCGTCGTCAGCGCGCGCACGAGCAGCGACAGATCGCGGTGCAGGAACGCGCCGCGTCCCGGGACGGCGGCCATGCCGGCCATTTGCGCCAGCGTGCCGGCCAGCGGCGCGGCGCCGCCCGTTTCCAGCATCAGCACGCGCGCGCCGGCCCGCGCCAGTTCGCGCGCGACGCTGGCGCCGCCCGGGCCGGTGCCGGCCACGATCACGTCGTGGGTGGCGGCGCCGCTCACGCCAGGGCTCCTGCCAGCAGCGCCAGCAGCCAGCCGCCCGCCAGCACCAGCGCCACCGCGAGCAGCACGGGCGCGAGGCGCTGGCTCAGGGGGGCGTCGGCGGCGGCGGCCGGCAGCAGCCCGTACACGGCCTGCACCCCGTTTGAACCGATGAACGGCAGCAGGTTGTACGCGGCGACCTTGCACGCCACCATGCCGGCGACGGCCGGCAGCGCTTGACCGTCCAGCCACGCGCGTGCCGCCACCAGCTGCCCCTGCGCGGCGCCGAACGGGTGCAGCGCGCCGCCGACGATCTGGCCGAAAGCGTCGGCGAACGCCGGTCCCGCGGCGGCGCCGAGCGTGGCGTATCCCAGTGCGAGCAGCGCCGCCGGTCCGGCGAGTGGCAGCAGGCAGCGCTTCCAGCGCGGCTGCAGGTCGAATGTGCGGTCGGCCGGCGGCGGCTTGGGGCCATCGTCGGAGCGGGCCAGACGCACGTGGCCGCCGAGCGGAAGCGGGGCGACGTGCACGAGGCCCAGGCGCAGGACCGGCGGACCCATGCCGAACACGATGCGGTTCACGCCGATGCCCAGCAGTCGGGCGCAGGCCGCCATGGCGGCTACGTGGAAGACGACGATGGCGACGATGGCGAGGCAGAGGGTGAGGATCATGGCAGGGCGGGCAGTGTACGGAGCGTCATTATGCCCCCCGGGCGCACGCGCTGCCACCAGGCCTGGAGATCGTCGGAACGGGAAGGGTGAAACGCGGGCAGGGCCGGATCGTGGATCGGCCGTGCCCGCAGGAATGCAGGGAGAAGACAGCCGGCCGCGGCGGGCCGGCACCGGTGTTACGAGGTCATGCGGTTCCAGCCCGAACGCACGGCCGCCTTCATCTTTTCCCAGGTCGACATGCCGCTGCTGCCGTAGCGGGTCGTCCAGTCGCTGCGCAGGTCGGACTCGACGTCGTTCCAGTCGCGGCCCTGGTAGCGGGCGTCGCGACGCATCTCGTTGCCGTAGCGGTAGGCCGGGGCATAGTCGTCGTACGAACCGCCCAGCGTCGAGTAGTTCGTCTGCCAGTCGTTGCGGTAGTAGGCGTCGTCGTCGGCGTTCATGCCGCCCGTCAGGCCGCCCGTCGAGCGGGCACCATCAAGCTGCTGCACGTCGACTTCCGTGTGGCGCACGGTGTCGTTGATCTGCTGTTCGCGTTGCGTGACTTCCTTGCCCACGACGACTTCCTCGACCACGCGCGCGGATTTCTGCACCACGGCTTCCTCGGCCGTCTCGCGCAGTTCGATCGTCTGTTCCTTGAACGCGGCGGCGTCGGCGGCGCCCAGCGGCTGGTCGACCGGGCGGCGTTCCACGCTCACGTGTTCCTCGCGCAGCGACACGGATTCGTTCACCGGCGTTTCGACGAGGCGCGAGAACACGCGCACGCCGCCGCGCTCGACGACGCGCTTGCCGACCTTCAGCTGTTCCTCCACGACCGGGATGGCGGCCTTGCCGGTCCGGTCGAGGTCCGAGCGGCCGACGCTGGTGTCGCGCTGCAGCGATGCCGAGCGGGTGTCGCCCAGGTCGCCGGACATATTGGTGCCCGACAGGTTGCTGCCCGACAGGTTGGCACCCGACTGGTTGCCCGAGTAGGTGTCCGACTGCATCGAGGCGGAGCTCATCGACGATTGCGGCTGGTAGGCGCTCGTGCCCAGCGAGGCGGCGCTGCCCGTCAGGTCATGGCGCTCGTCGATGTCGATCGGGCCGAAGCGCTCGATCACGTCGGCGGCGCGTTCGACGTCCGGCTCGGAATCCGTCGTCAGCGTGAGCACATGCTGGCCGCCGCTGACGAAGTTCGAGTAGCGGGTCGCATGCGTGTCGGCGTCGTCGTCGCCGAACAGGTTGTTGAAGAAGTGCTTGATCGAGGCGCCGACGCCTTCCTCGTGGGTGGCGCCCAGCGCGCCCGTGCCGGTGGTCGTGTTGGTCAGGCCGTCCGTCGTGCCGGACAGGTTGGCGCTCGACACGTTGACGTTCTCGCGGGTGAAGCCCGCCGCCAGCAGTTCGTCCTTCGCGTTCTGTGCATCGCTCTGGTTGTCGAAAACAGCTACGAGAGTATGTTGCATGATGCGTCCTCCGATGAGTGTCACGTGGGTGGATTGTCGCCGTGCTCGTCGAAGCGTTCCACGCCGACCTGCTCGGATTTGAGCAGGACTGTGTCGACGTGGCGCTCCTCGCGGCGGGTGCGGGTGATGTGCAGCTCTTCCTTGATGCGCAGGCGTCGTTCGACGACCAGCACTTCCTCGAGCACCGGCACCACGAGCGTATCCCCTTCATAACGGGTCGCGGGCGCCTGGTCCAGGGGGACGATACGGTCCACCGGGACATGCGTGACTTCGACTTCGTCGCGCAGCAGGCGCTCGTCGATCCGGCAGGGATGTTCGGCGACGGTCTTGTGGATGCGAACGCCGCGCCCGGTGTCGACGATCCGTTTCTCGACCCATGCCTCTTCCTGGAGCACGGGAACCTTGATGAGCTCCTGCGTTTCAGGTTCGAGTTTGGTTGGATCGACAGACACGGTTCGCCTCCTCGGGCACGACGTTGGAGTGACAAAGCGTACTCCAAGCGGGTAGCCGGCCGCGCACTGTTGCCCGTTCGAAAACGAGGCTGTAGGACTCAGCCTTACGCGGTTTTCAGCGTGCTTCGAGCGCCGCGAGCAGCGCGGCGGGCACGCGCAGCGCGGTGCCGTGGCGCATCCGGCGCGCCGTGCCTTCGTCGGGAAAGCGCATGCGGTCCGTCACGTCTTCCCAATGCACGAGGTCGCGCGAGCGCAGCGCGCCGTAGTGCTTCGCCGTGTAGGCATCGAAATACACGATGACGTCGGCGCCGACCTGCAGCACGGTCGGGCCCTCGGTCCACAGGCCGGGCGGCGTGATCGGCGGGCCGGGCGGCGCGAACGGCCCCTGCGGACCGGCCGCGCGCGCCAGCCGCAGGTCCTTGCGGGACGGGTGGCGCGTCTCGTCCTTGACGAGCAGCCAGTCGCCGTCCGCGCCGTGCAGCAGGGTCGCGTCGATGACGGAAAAGCCCGGATCGTAGAACAGGCGCGTCGGCGTGAACGTGACGAAGTCGCGCGTCGTCGTCGCGTAGATGCGGTGGTTGTATTTGTCCGCGCCGGCGCCGGTGCCGTCGCCTGCCGCGTCGGTGGCCGGGAAGCGGCCCGGGATCGTGGACGACCAGAAAATCAGGTACTCGCCGCGCCCCGCGTCCCACGCGACTTCGGGCGCCCACGCGTTCAGTGCCGCCGGCTCGTGCGCCATCACGGGCAGCAGCCGCTGCGGCGACCAGTGCACGAGGTCGGGCGACGAGGCGTAGCCGATGCCCGTGTCGTTCCAGCCGCTCGTCCACACCATGCGATACAGGCCGTCCGGACCGCGCAGGATGCACGGATCGCGCATCAGCCGCGCCGCGCCCACCTCGGGCCGCAGGAAGCTGCGTCCGCCGCCCAACGCGTTCCACTGGTAGCCGTCGCGGCTGCCGGCCAGGTGCAGGCCGTCCTCGCCGTTGCCGATGAAGTAGGCGAAGACGAACGCATCCGCAGGTCCCCGTCCTACGCCCGCGCAACCCGCGAGCAGCACCGCGGCGCCGCCGAGCAGCGTGCGCCGCTTCACCGGTGGCCCTCGTCGCCGAGCGGGCGTTGTGCCGTGCGGCGCGGGCTGGGCGGTACGGCGAAGGCCGACACGGGGTCCGGATGGGCCGGATCGAAGTCGAAACCGTCGACGATGTAGCGCGCGGCTGGCACGCGCGCCTGGCGCAGGCCCAGCACGACCGCCTTGGCCAGCTCGTAGCTGCCGTAGCTGTCGTGGTGCGTGTTGTCGAGGCGCCCCGGCGCCGGCTCGGCGAATGCGGCCTTCGAGCCTTCCGGGCCGAGCGCCTCGTACAAGACCCGGCTCATCGCGTTCAGGTCGATGAACGGCACGTCGAGGTCGTGCGCGGACTGGCGCGCGGCGTCGGCGTAGTCGCGCAGCGACGGTACGACCCGTCCGTCCGCATCGAACGCGCGCCGCTCCATCGACGATACGATCACGGGCAGCCCGCCGTGCGCGCGCACCGCGTCGACGTGCGTGCGGATCTCGTCCCTGTACGTCGTGAACGGGCCGCCCTTGCCCTCCCGGATCTGCTTCTGGTCGTTGTGCCCGAACTGCATCAGCACGACGTCGCCGGGCTTCATGCTTGAGACCACCTTGTCGAGGCGGCGCCGTGCGATCGAGTCGCGGTAGGTCTCGCCCGATTCGCCGTGGTTGGCGACGGCGATGCCCGGCTTGAAGAAGCGCGGCAGCATCTGGCCCCAGCTGTTGTACGGCTCGGCCGGCTGGTCGCACACGGTGGAGTCGCCCAGCAGGTACAGCGTCGGCCCGTCGGCCGGCGCGATGGCGATCGTGCGCACGGCCGGGTGGTCGCCGTTGATCTCCAGCGTCAGGCGGCCGTCCCAGTTCCACGCTTCCTCGACCGTCTCGCGCGGGGCCTTCAGTTTCACTTCGCCCGGCGCGATGCCGGGGCCGGCGGGGATGCGCGGCGTCCTGACATTAACGGTGAACGTCCGGGTGACGCTCTGGCCCGGTGCCGTGACCACGTTTTCCAGCATCAGCCGGCGCAGTTCGGATTTCACCGTCGTGGCCGCGGCCGTCCGGTCGTCGCCGAGGGTGACGGTCACCGTGTAGTTGCCTTCCGGGACGTCGACGGAAAAATAATAAGGGTGAACGCCGTCCGGCCGGCTGCCCGGCTCGAAGCCGTAGCCCCGCTCGGGCGTGTAGTCGGCATCGACGCGCGTGGCGCCGGCCGGTGCCTTGCCGGGACCGAGGGCGAACGAACGTGGAGTGGACGCGTGGACCGGGGCCGCGAGGACCGGGACCGCAAGCGCGGAGAAGAGCAGGGCGGTGCGCAGGAGCGTGTGCATGATGAGCGTAATGTGCCTGGTGATCAGCGTTCGAACGCGCCCAGGTCGGGCGCCTTGCCGCGGTACGGCAGGCCGACGTCGGCGCCGCGGTCGAGCACCTGGCTGCCCGCGGCCGGGTGGAACATCGGCACGTCGGGCAGGCTGCCGTCCGGCTTGCGCGGCGCGTCCCAGCCGGAAGCGGCCACGCTGTCGAAGTCGCGCGGGCCGAGATCGAGGTTCAGGTCCCAGCTGTTCGATGCGCTGTCGGCGCCCGCGACTTTCAGGCGCGCGCCGGATGGATAGGCGACGTTGTTGCGCAGGGTGCCGAGATACACGGCGGCGCCGTCGGGCGCCACGCCGAGCATGTTGAAGTCGACGGCGTTGCCGAACGCCGTGTTGTGGAAGAAGTCCAGCGCGAGCGGGTGGTGGTTCGCATAGAAGCCGGCCACCTTGTTGTCGAATGCGACGGAAAAGCGCACGACGTGCTTTACGCCGTTCGGCACGTATTTGCCGCCGTAGCCGCCGGCCTTGATGCCGTTGCCGTTGCCGGCCTCCAGCGGCGTGTGCGTGCCGGGCAGGTACCCGTGCTGCCACGCCCAGGAGTGTTCGATGGTGACCGGCGAGTACGCGTTGATCAGGTCGAAGCCGTCGTCCGTGTTGGCCCATGCGCGGCAGCCGCGGAACACGTTGCCCGGATGGCCGGCGCCCACGTGCGCGCCGAAGCCGTCCGCGCTCTGGCCCGCGCCGTTCGACGTGTACGGATCGTAGTTGTGGTGCGAATCGCTGTTCAGCACGAGGTTCCAGCCGCCGTCCTTGATGAACAGGCCCGGCCCCATGTTGTGGTGCAGGTCCAGGCGCTCGAACACGTTGTGGTTGCCGTTGATCCACACGCCCCACGATTCGTGGTTCAGGCGGTTGTCCGGCTGCTGCGGCGCGCCCGTGACTTCCAGGCCTTTCAGGTGCAGCCAGCTGGCCGCGACCTCGATCCCTTTCACGCGGCAGTCGTCCTTCATCGCCGAGAAGTCGAACACGGGCGTCTCGCCGGGATATGCCCAGTAGCGGATCGGCGCGTCTTCGGTGCCGCTCTTGTCGAGGACGACGCCGGCCACGGTCGCGCGCCGCGTCGCGCACGCGGTCGTCGCGCGCGTGAATGCATAGCGCCCGCCCCGAAAATAGACGGTGTCGCCGGGATGGACGGCGGCCTGAGCGCGGGCGAACGATTGCCAGGGTGCGGCTTCGGTGCCGGCCGCGGCGTCGTTGCCGCCCGGGGCCACGTAGAACGTCGCGGCGCCGGCCGGGCCGGCGGCGAGCAGCAGGAGCGCCGCCGCGCGGATGCGCTGATCGGTCATGATGCCGCCGTCATTGCGTCGACAGCGTCACGCGCACCGGCGCGGCCGCGCGCGCCGCCTCGTCGGCCACGGCGCTGCGCCACTGCGCCTCGGACGTGATCTCGCCCGCGCGCGTCCACGCGGCGCCGACGTAGTAGCGCAGCGGCTGGCCGGACGTGGCCGGCGCCAGCATGAACGCGTTCTTCGCGTCCGCGCCGAATGCCGGGCTGCTTGCGGACGGCAGGATGACGGCCACGCCGAAGTCGCCGCTGTGCTTCTGCGCGACCCACTGCACGAGCGCCTTGTGCGCGCCGTCCTGCGTGAACGTGACTTTCCCGTCCTCGCCCTTGTCCGCCGGCGCCTTGTTCAGGCCGACCGCCACCTGCAGCGGGGCCGTGCCGGCGAACGTGAACGTGCTGTCGATGCGGTCGAAGTAGTGCCCGGCGTCGACGGTGAAGCGCTTGACCTCGGCCACCCGGGTGCCGGCCGCGTCCCAGCCGTCGTACGCCAGCTCGAAGATGGCGCGCACGGGCCCGTTGGCGAGCACCTTCCACCCCGT
>Ga0308166_1001040_pt1 | contig 31725 bp, 23 predicted proteins | sample PhyCR2_2_FD_202137 | JGI IMG/M metagenome (GOLD analysis project Ga0308166, IMG submission 202137) | Phyllosphere microbial communities from UC Gill Tract Community Farm, Albany, California, United States - DLSLCC.R2 | ecosystem: Host-associated > Plants > Phyllosphere > Unclassified | place... | reverse complement strand
ACAGCCCGGCGCCGAAGATCGGCATCATCACGGCCGGCAAGTCCTACCTCGACACGCGCCAGGCGCTGGCCGACCTCGGCATCGACGAGCAGGCCGCGCGCGACATCGGCCTGCGCGTCTACAAGGTTGGCATGACGTGGCCGCTCGACTCGGTCGGCGTTCACGAATTCGCGCGCGGCCTGGACGAGATCCTTGTCGTCGAGGAAAAACGGCAAGTGCTGGAATACGCGCTGAAGGAAGAGCTGTACAACCTGCCGGACGGCGAGCGGCCGCGCGTCGTCGGCAAGTTCGACGATGCCGGCGAGTGGAGTGTCAAGAACCGCTCCGGCCAGGGCGACTGGCTGCTGTCGGCGAACTACGAACTGAATCCGGCCCAGGTCGCGCGCGCGATCGCGTCGCGCATCTCGCACTACTGCGCCGGCCATCCGGTCGAGCAACGCGTAAAAGAGCGCATCGCCTTCCTCGAAGCGAAGGAACTGATCCTCAAGAACATCCCGAAGTCGAATCCGGACACGGACCGCATCCCGTACTTCTGCTCCGGCTGCCCGCACAACAGCTCGACCAAGGTGCCGGAAGGTTCGCGCGCGATGGCGGGCATCGGCTGCCACTACATGGTGCTGTGGATGGACCGCGAGACGTCCACGTTCACGCACATGGGCGGCGAAGGCGTCACGTGGATCGGCCAGGCGCCGTTCACGGGCGAAAAGCACGTGTTCGCCAACCTCGGCGACGGCACCTATTATCACTCGGGCGTGCTGGCGATCCGCGCGTCGGTGGCGGCCAAGGTCAACATCACGTACAAGATCCTGTACAACGACGCCGTCGCGATGACGGGCGGCCAGGTCGTCGACGGGCCGCTCGACCCGGGCAAGATCAGCCGCCAGCTGGCGGCCGAAGGCGTCAGGCCGATCATCGTCGTCACGGACGAACCGGAGAAATACCCGGCCGATTACGCCTGGGCCGAAGGCGTCACCGTGCGCCACCGTTCGGAACTGATGGACGTGCAGCGCGAACTGCGCGAGATGCCGGGCGTGTCGGCGATGATCTACGACCAGACCTGCGCGTCCGAGAAGCGCCGCCGCCGCAAGAAAGGCGCGTACCCGGATCCGGCCAAGCGCGCCGTGATCAACGAAGCCGTGTGCGAAGGCTGCGGCGACTGCTCGAAGCAGTCGAACTGCCTGTCCGTGGAGCCGCTGGAGACGGAGCTGGGCCGCAAGCGCCAGATCAACCAGTCGTCCTGCAACAAGGACTTTTCGTGCGTGAGCGGTTTCTGTCCGAGCTTCGTCACGGTCGAAGGCGGCGGGCTGAAGAAACCCAAGAAGGCCGCATCCGAGGCGGCGCCGCCGGCGCTGCCGATGCCGAAGATCCCGGCGACGACGAACCCGTTCGGCATCCTCGTCACCGGCATCGGCGGCACCGGCGTCGTGACGGTCGGCCAGATCCTCGCGATGGCCGCGCACGTGGAAGGCAAGGGCGCCCTGGTGCTGGACATGAGCGGCCTGGCGCAGAAGGGCGGCCCGGTGATGTCGCACGTGCGCCTGGCGGACCGCCAGGGCGATTTGTACTCGACGCGCGTCGGCACCGGCAACGCCGACCTCGTGATCGGCTGCGACCAGATCGTGACCGCCAGCCGTGACGCGCTGTCGCGCATGGGCGAAGGGCGCACGTGGGCCGCCGTCAACGGCAGCGGCGCCACGACGGCGGCGTTCATCAAGAATCCGGACTGGCAGTTCCCGGCCGAGGGCTCGCGCGGCGCCATCCTGCAAGCGTGCGGCGCGGGCAACGTCGACTTCATCGACGCCGGCCACATCGCCACCACCCTGATGGGCGACGCCATCGCCACCAACATGTTCATGCTGGGCTATGCGTTCCAGAAGGGCCGCGTGCCGCTGCAGGAAACGTCGATCATGAAAGCGATCGAGCTGAACGCCGTGTCCGTCGGCTTCAACAAGGCCGCGTTCAACTGGGGCCGCACGGCCGCGCACGACCTGCCGTCGGTGCAGAAGCTCGTCACGCCGGCGCAGGTGATCCAGTTCAAGCGCACGCAGTCGCTCGACGACCTGATCCAGCGCCGCGTGGAACTGCTGACCGCGTACCAGAACGCCGACTACGCCGCGCAGTACCAGGCCTTCGTCGAGCGCGTGCGCGCCGCGGAGGAAAAACTGGGCAAGGGCACGCGCCTGACGGAAGCGGTCGCGCGCTACCTGCACAAGCTGATGGCCTACAAGGACGAGTACGAAGTGGCGCGCCTGTACACGGATCCGGCGTTCATGGCCAAGATCGACGGCATGTTCGAAGGCGACGTCAAACTGAAATTCCACCTGGCGCCGCCGCTGTTCGCCAAGAAGGACAAGGAAGGCCACCTGGTCAAGCAGGAATTCGGTCCGTGGATGATGAAGGCGTTCGGCGTGCTGGCGAAGTTCAAGGGCTTGCGCGGCACGGCGCTCGACCCGTTCGGCCACACGGCCGAGCGCAGGATGGAACGCGCGCTGATCGGTGACTACCGCGCCACGGTCGAAGCCTTGCTGCCGAAACTGACGGCCGAGAACCTGGCCCAGGCCGTCGCGATCGCCAGCGTGCCGGAAGACATCCGCGGCTTCGGCCACGTCAAGGAGCGCCATCTGGCTGCCGCCAAGCGCAAGGAAGCGGACCTCATGGCCGCCTTCCACGCCGGCGGTACCGTACCCCGCGCCGCCTGATTCTGCTGTGTTTTTGCAACACCGCCTGACCGGCACGCACCGGTCAGGCGGTGTTGTCGTTTTTACACAAAAAATTTTATGGAACGAAACGTGCGCGCCAGAAACGATGTCTATAATGAAATTATGAAAACGCACATTTCCCCCGCCCCCCAGACCGTGTCCCCTCGCCTGTACGCGTGCGCCCTCGCGGTGCTCGTGACGTTGTCCGCCTGCGGCGGCGGCGGAGGGGGTTCTTCCGACTCCGGTTCGTCGCCCGTTGCCGGCGGCGGTACCACGCCGACCCCAACGCCTACGCCTACGCCCACCGATACGGGCGAGATTCCGGCCAATTACCTGAGCTACCAGAACGTGTGCGCCGTGCCGCGCACGGGTATCGATCCCATCACCAAGACGGCGTACCCGGACCGCCAGGGCACGCTGCAGGACGAAATGAAGTTCCTGCGCGGCTGGATCGACTCGACATACCTCTGGTACAAGGAAGTGCCGAGTACCGTGCTCCGGGCCGACTTCACGAATACGCTGGACTATTTCGACAAGCTGAAGACACCGGCCACGACCGCATCCGGCCAGCCGAAGGACCGTTTCCACTACACCTACACGACGGCGGAATGGAATGCGCTCAGCCAGGCCAGCCAGGACACGGGCTACGGCCTGACCTGGTCGCTCAATTCGGTCACGGCGCCGCGCACCTGGCGCATCGCAATCGTGCAGCCGGGCTCGCCGGCCGCGGCGGCCGGCCTGCAGCGCGGCGACATGCTGATGGCCGTCGATGGCATCGACTTCGTCAACACGTCCGAGGCGACGCAGGTCGCGAAGCTGAACGCCGGCCTCACGCCGGATGGCACGGGCCAGACCCACAAGCTCACGCTGCAGCGCGCCGGCGCCAGCTTCGACGCCACCATGACGTCGGCTGTCGTCACCACGACCCCTGTCAAGAACGTCAAGACGATCGACACCGCGACGGGCAGGGTCGGCTACCTGAGCTTCGAAGACCATAACGCCGTGTCGGAACAGCAGTTGATCAGCGCGTTCACCACGCTGAAGAACCAGGGTGCGACCGACCTCGTGCTCGACATGCGCTACAACGGCGGCGGCCTGCTGGAAATCGCCAGCGAGCTGGCCTACATGGTCGCGGGACCGTCGGCAGTCGGCAAGACCTTTGAGCGCCCCGTCTACAACGACAAGACGACCGTGCGCGATAGCGATACGATCCAGTTCCGCGACAAGGCCTACGGCTATACCGTGGCGGCCGGCACCCAGCTGCCTTACCTCGGCCTGAAACACGTGACGGTGCTGACGACGGCCGACACCTGCTCGGCCAGCGAAGCCGTCATCAACGGCCTGCGCGGCGTGGACGTCCAGGTCGACCTGATCGGCGGCGGCACCTGCGGCAAGCCGTATGGCTTCACGCCCCAGGACAACTGCGGCACGACGTATTTCGCGATCCAGTTCCAGGGCGCGAACGCCAAGGGCTTCGGCGACTACGCGGACGGCTTCACGCCGACCTGCACCGTGGCCGACGACCTGAACCACGCACTGGGCGATACGTCCGAGAACGTGCTGGCTGCAGCGCTGTCCTACCGTGCCACCAACACGTGCCCGGCGGCGACGGCGGCTGTCCTGACCTCGGCGCAGCCAACGCGCCTGGCGAAATCGCCGCTGAAGAAGATCGCGATCTATCCGGCGCGCGCCCAGATGCAGGCGCGATAGGACGACGTCCTGTTTCATCGGGGCGCCACCGGCGCGGCGTACATTGCGCCGCGCCGGTGGCGCTTTATAATTTCCAGCTTGTATCTTTCCCAACCTTGCTGGAGTGTCACCGATGATCCGTACCGCGTTCCTGCTGGCCCTGCTGGCCGCTCCCCTGGCGCATGCCGCCCCCGATCTGGTCACCATCTCGGAACGCTCCGGCTTCCAGGCCACTGGCCGCTATGACGAAGTCGTCAGGCTATGCGGCGCGTTCCAGCAGGCGTATCCGAAGCAGGTCAAATGCTTCCAGTTCGGCACGACGCCGGAGGGCCGGCCCATGCTGGCGCTGGCCGTCAACGCGCGCGGCACATTCACGCCCGAGGCGGCGCGCAAGGCGAACCTGCCCGTCACGCTGATCCAGGGCGGCATCCATGCCGGCGAGATCGACGGCAAGGACGCCGGCTTCCTGGCATTGCGCGAGATCCTCGACGGCAAGCTCGCGCCGGGCGTGCTCGACAAGCAAGTGCTGCTGTTCGTACCGGTGTTCAACGTCGACGGCCACGAGCGCTTCCAGAAATGGAATCGTCCGAACCAGCGCGGCCCGGTCGAGATGGGCTGGCGCACGACGGCGCAGAACTACAATCTGAACCGCGACTACGTGAAGGCCGATGCCCCCGAAATGCAGGCGATGCTGGCCCTCGTCAACGCCTGGGACCCGCTCACGTACACCGACCTGCACGTGACGGACGGCGCCATGTTCCAGCACGACGTGTCGATCCAGGTCGAACCCGTGTACTCGGGCGATCCGGAGTTCCGCAAAGCCGGCGCCGCCCTGCGCACCAACGTCATCGCCGACATCGGCAAACAGGGCTCGATGCCGCAGTCCTACTACATGTCGTTCAAGGACACCGACGATCCAGCCTCGGGCTTCGTCGACGGCGTGTCCGACCCGCGCTTCTCGACCGGTTACTTCCAGTTGCGCAACCGCATCGCCATGCTCGTCGAGACGCACTCGTGGAAGGATTATCCGACCCGGGTGCGCATCACCCACAACACCATCGTCTCCCTGCTGCAGCAGGTCGCCACCCACGGGCAGGCCTGGCTGCAAGCCGCGCGCGACGCCGACGCGCGCGCCACGCGTCTTGCCGGCCAGCCCGTCGCCCTGACATACCGCACGACGGACCGCGCCACGACGGTCGACTTCCAGGGCTATGCCTACACGCGCACGATGTCGGACGTCTCGGGCATGCTGATGACGCACTACGACGAAACGAAACCGCAGGTCTGGCACGTGCCGCTGCGCGACGAGGTCGTGGTCGATCTGCAGGTGCCGGCCCCGCGCGCGGGCTACGTCGTGCCGGCCGCCTGGGCGCAGAGAGTCGCGGCCAAGCTTGCGCAGCACGGCATCGCGTTCCGCAAGCTGGACAAGGCGATTGACGCCGCGCCCGTGCAAACCTTCCGCGCCGACCGTGCCGCATTCGCAGCGACGTCGTTCGAATCGCACCAGCGCCTGAAAGTCGACGGCGCCTGGAAGCCGGAGCCGCGCAACCTCGTCAAGGGTGCCCTGTTCGTGCCGATCGCCCAGCCCAAGGCGCGCCTCGTGATGGCGCTGTTCGAGCCGCAGGCCCCCGATTCGCTGCTGGCCTGGGGCGAGTTCAACAACGCCTTCGAGCGCAAGGAATACATGGAAGAGTACGTGGCCGAGGACGTTGCGCGCGAACAGATGGCGCGCGATCCGGCGCTCGCCGCGGAATTCCGCCGCAAGGTCAAGACGGATGCGACGTTCGCGAAGGATCCTCACGCGCGCCTTGAGTTCTTTGCGCGCCGCCACCCGTCATGGGATGAGCGGCTGAACCTGTATCCGGTATTGCGCACCGACGTGGCGCTGTAATACGGCCGGTTATCTTCCATCTCCTTCGTCGGCCGCGTGGCGCATGCGGCCGATGCTTCTCTGACGCCTTCCTTTTCCATTCGTTCGCGCTGCCACCGCGCAGGCTGATCCAGCGCAAACGCCGGCCACCTCGCTGCAACTGTCCGGTACGTGGCCGGTCTGAATCCATATGTGACGAGCAGACGGCATGCCCAAAGCTGTATTTCACTTTTGCAACTAACCGGCAGGTAATAGCGAACGTCCGGGCCAGTTGCCGCATTGCCTTCGGCACGGCGGCACTTGCCCGGCCGAAACGAGAGCGATCAGGGAAGCGCGCGGTCAGGAAGCGGAGCGGTCGGGCACCGGGACGCAGCGCGGGTGGACGCGCAGGAAACGCGGCGGACGGAGGCGCCGGCCGGGCGGACGAGCGGACGAGCGGACAAGCGGACGAGGAGGGAACGGCGGGGAAAAATCGGGAGGGAAAACCGGGAACAGCAGGAACAACAGGGAGCAGCAAGCGGCAGGGAGCATCCCCGTCCGGCCACCATTGCGGTGCCGGACAGGGGCGGGACAGGATCAGACGCCTTTCAGCGGCCGGCGCGCATACCAGCCATAGGCGAGGATCAGCACGTAGCACAGCGCCGGCACGGCCAGCGACAGGCGCAGGCCGGCGGTGTCCGCGGCGTAGCCGGTCAGCAGCGGCACGATGGCGCCGCCGACGATGGCCATGCAGATCAGGCCCGAACCGCCGGCGGCCTGCTCGCCCAGGCCTTCCGACGCCAGCGTGAAGATGGTGGGGAACATGATCGAGTTGACGAGGCCGATTGCCAGCAGCGCCCAGCCGGACGTCGCGCCGTGGGTCATGGCAGCCACGAGGAGCAGCAGCGCGGCGCTGGCGCCGGCGCCGGCCAGCACCTTGCCGGGGGCGCACACGCGCAGGATGTAGGCGCCGAGGAAGCGACCGACCATCGCGCCGCCCCAGTACAAGGACACGTGCTTGCCGGCGGCGTCCGCATTGAGGCCCAGCACGTCGTGCTGCATCAGGTAGTTCACGATCAGCGAACCGACCGCGACTTCGGCGCCGACGTACAGGAAGATGCACAGGGCACCGAACGCAAAGCGCGGGCGTTTCAGCAGCTCGAAGGCGCTCCACATGCCGTCCTGCGGATGCGTGCGCTCGACCAGCTTGTGGCGGTTGATCCATACGAGCAAGGCGACGATCGCCAGCGCGACGGCCAGGCCGAGGTAGGTGTGCACGACGACCTGGCTCTCGGCGGCGCGATAGGTGGCGAGCGCTGCGGCCGACAGGGTCGACTGGTCGACGTGGGCCAGCGAACCGAGGATCACGATGGCGCCGACGTACGGGAACACGGTCGTGCCGAGCGAATTGAAGGCCTGGGCGAAGGTCAGGCGGCTGGACGCCGTAGCCGGCGCGCCGAGCATCGAGATCAGCGGATTGGCGACGACCTGCACGATGGTGATGCCGGCCGCCAGCACGAACAGCGCCAGCAGGAACGTGCCGAACATGCCGGACGACGAGGCGGGAATGAACAGCAGGCAGCCGACCGTCATCGTGAGCAGGCCGACGACGGCCGTGCGCATGTAGCCGATGCGCTGGACAATGACGGCGGCCGGCAGGGAAACGATGAAGTACGCGGCGAAGAACGCCGACTGGACGAGCATCGCCTGCGCGTACGACAGGGTAAACAGGTCTTTCAGTTTCGGGATGATGACGTCGTTCAGGCTCGTGATGCCGCCGAAGATGAAGAACAGGGCGAATACGAACACGCGCAGGCTCGCGACCTGCGTGTTGGCGTTGACGGAGGCGTCGCCAGTCTGGGCAGCGCCGGCGGGTTGGCCGATTTGCATGAGAAATCCAGGTGAGTTGGACGAGCGTGCGCAGCGGAGCACGCGAGTGAAGTAGGAATGTTACATCTATTTTATGTTTTGCTGTGGTATTTACCGTCGGCGCTGCAGAGTGAAATCGATGTCACACACGCGGTCCGGACCGTGTGGCCGAAACTGTATTACATGAAAGGAAGGGAAAAAGCAGGGCGGAATCGTGGGCCCAACCTGCGCAACCTGTGCAGGCCGCAGGGGAAGGCATGCCACCCGGCGCGGACGAAGGGCGGCAAATGACGGGCGGCACACGATGGGCGGCAAACGAGTCGCGGCGAGCGAGAGGCCGCGGACGGGAGGCCGCGGACGAGGGGGCGTACAGGCCGGCGGAGCGTACGCGCGGACAGGCCGGCGGAGCGACGCCTGCAACTGACTGCACGCAGCCGCAGGCGTCGCCGGATTACAGCGGCTGCAGTGGCTGCAGCGGAATGGTGCCGGTCGTGGGCGTCGAGCACGGCTCCTCGTCGAACGCGATGTCGCCGGCCGGGTTGGCCACGCCATCCGCCTTCAGGTCGGCGAAGCCGAACATGTCGCGGTCCATCAGGTGCGACGGCACGACGGTCGACAGCGACGAGAAGATGTTTTCCACGCGGCCCGGGTATTTCTTTTCCCAGTCGCGCAGCATGGCCTTGATCTGCTTGCGCTGCAAATTTTCCTGCGAGCCGCACAGGTCGCACGGGATGATCGGGAACTGTTTGACTTCGGCGTAGCGCTCGGTGTCCGCTTCCTTCACGTACGCGAGCGGGCGGATCACGACGTGCTTGCCGTCGTCGGACACGAGCTTCGGCGGCATGCCCTTGATCTTCGCGCCGAAGAACATGTTCAGGAAGAAGGTTTCGAGGATGTCGTCGCGGTGGTGGCCGAGGGCGATCTTCGTGCAGCCGAGTTCGTCGGCGACGCGGTACAGGATGCCGCGCCGCAGCCTGGAGCACAGCGAGCACGTGGTCTTGCCTTCCGGGATCAGGCGCTTGACGATGCTGTACGTATCCTGGTTCTCGATGTGGAACGGGATGTCCAGCTTCGTCAGGTAGGCCGGCAGCACCTCGGGCGGGAAGTTCGGCTGCTTCTGGTCGAGGTTGACGGCGACGATGTCGAAATGGATCGGCGCGCGCTCGCGCAGCGTCATGAGGATGTCGAGCAGGGCATAGCTGTCCTTGCCGCCGGACAGGCAGACCATGACCTTGTCGCCGTCCTCGATCATGTTGAAGTCGCCGATCGCCTGGCCAACGAGACGGCACAGGCGCTTGTGCAGCTTGTTGTTTTCGTAGGTCAGTTTCTCGGCCTTCTTGTCGGCGGCGGCGGCGTCGGCCACCGCGGCGCCGGCAACGGCAGTGTCGACGGCCGCGGCATCGGTACCCGGACGGATCATCGTCGTCTCGTTCATGCCGCATCCTTGATCTGGAACACTTCGACGCCGACGCCTTCGCAGTCGGGGTAGACGTCCGGCTTCATCGTCGACACGCGCGCGGCGCGCACGTTCGGGTGCGCCAGCATCGCCTGGACGATATCGTCGCACAGGGTTTCCTGCAGGTGCACGTGGCCTTCCGCCATCCGTTTGGCGATGGTGTCGCGCATGAAGTCGTAATCGACCACTTCCTGCAGCTGGTCATCCTTCGGCGTCGACAGGGCAAGCGGGATATACAGGTCGACGTTGATCAGGACGCGTTGCTCGCCCTTCTTTTCGAATTCATAAACACCGATGTTGATCATGACTTCGTAATTGCGCAGGAACAGCCGGCGGCAATCGCGCAGTTGCGGGTAGAACAGGGCGGACGACATAGGAAACCTTCGATAAAGAGGAGAGGGTACGGGGTACGGCGTTATTCGGTCAAAAACATCACGTCGCGCGCCAGCGGCATCAGGTGCTGGCCGCCGTCGACGAGCAGCGTGGTGCCGGTCAGCGCGCGCGCATTGGCGGCATAGCATACGGCGTCGACGATGTCCTGCGGGGTCGACGAGCATCCCAGCGGCGTGACCTTGTGCGCGCGCTCGAAGCCGTCCGCGCTCTGGTCGCCGGATACCAGCGTGATGCCCGGAGCGACGCCGACGACGCGCAGTTTCGGCGCCAGCGCCTGGGCCAGCAGCGTGGTGGCCGTGTGCAGAGCCGACTTCGACAGCGTGTACGACAAAAAATCCGGGTTGAGATTGTACAGTTTCTGGTCGAGCAGGTTGATGACGACGGCCTGGCCGCCGTCCGGCACCAGCGCGTGCAGGCTCTGCGCCAGCAGCAGCGGCGCGGCGACGTTGCACTGCATGTGCGTGGCCAGCAGGGCCGGCGAGAACGCATCCGGTTTGTCGTATTCGAACAACGAGGCGTTGTTGACGATGCAGTCCAGGCCGCCCAGCAGATGCTCGGCCTGGCCGGGCAGCGCACGCACCGCCGCTTCGTTCGCCAGGTCGGCGTGCAGCGGAACGGCGCGGCGGCCCAGCGCGCGGATCGCCGCCACGACCTCTTCGGCCTCGGCGGCGGACTGGCGGTAGTGCACGGCGACGTCCCAGCCGGCGGCGGCCAGGCCGAGCGCGATGGCGCGGCCGATGCGCCGTCCGGCGCCGGTAACGAGGGCCACGCGGGCACGGCCCGCATGCGGCGCGGCGGCGCTATCGTGGGTGCCGTCGTGGGCGGGGTCCCGGTCCGGGTTCGGGTGATCGGTCGACATAGTCTGTGTCATCGTAAAAGCAATGTCATGGCAGCATGGCGGCATGGCGCCCCGTCGTGCGCGCGCGGCCTGTTTGTGGGTCGTTGCGGAATCTCGCTACAATGGCCGGATGTCCCTACCTCTTCCCTCCAGCGACGCGCTGGCCGCGTCCCAAGCCCTGCAGCGCACGATCGCTGCCGAGATCGCCGACCAGGGCGGCGCCATCCCGTTTTCGCGGTTCATGGAACTGGCGCTGTATGCGCCGCATCTCGGCTATTACAGCGGCGGGGCGGCCAAGCTGGGCCACGACGGCGATTTCACCACGTCGCCCGAGATCAGCCCGCTGTTCGGCGCCACGCTGGCACGCGCGGCCGCCGCTATTATGGCCCAAAGTGGCCCCAACATCATCGAATTCGGCGCCGGCACCGGCAAACTGGCGCACGACGTCCTGACCACGCTGGCCGAACTGGGCGTGGCCGTCGACAGCTACACGATCATCGAACTGTCGGGCGAACTGCGCGCGCGCCAGCAGGAAGCGCTGAAAAGCTTCCCGCAGGTGCGCTGGGTGACGGGATTCCCCGACGCGTTCCGCGGTGTCGTGCTGGCCAATGAGGTGCTGGATGCGATGCCGGTCGAACTCGTCGTGCGCGACGGCGGCCGCTGGCACCGCCAGATGGTGACGGTGGACGAGGGCCGCTTTGCCTTCGTGCCGGGCGAGCCGGACGCCGCGCTGCTGGAGCAGATCGCGCGCCAGATTCCCGACGCCGACGCGCTGCAGGACGGCTATCTGACCGAGGTGCACCCGGTCGCGTGCGGCTTCATGCGCTCGCTGGCGCAGATGTTCGACGGCGGCAAAGGCGCGGCGATCCTGGTCGACTACGGCTTTCCGGCCCGCGAATACTATTTCGACGAGCGCACGAGCGGCACGCTGATGTGTCATTACCGCCACCACGCGCATCCGGACCCGTTCTACCTCCCGGGCCTGCAGGACATCACGGCCCACGTCGATTTCACGGCGATGGCGCTGGCCGCGCACGGCGCCGGGCTGGACGTGCTCGGCTACATGAGCCAGGCCGCGTTCCTGCTGGCGTCCGGCATCGGCGAACTGCTGCTGCAAACCGACCCGGAAGACGCGCTGCGCTACCTGCCGCAGTCGAAGGCAGTGCAGAAACTGGTGTCGCCGGCCGAGATGGGCGAATTGTTCAAGGTGCTGATCGTGGGCACCGGCGTGACCGTCGCACCGGCCGTCGAACATGCCGATCGCAGCCATCGGTTGTAATATTTCAACATCTTGCGCAGCGGATACAAACCCGGCTATGCTGTAACGTCGCCCGTGCCCTGGCGCCCGGGACGAATCAGCTAATATTCAAGTAACAACGACGCCCGCGCTTTCCGGTTGCGGGCGTTCGTGCGTGGCGCCCGTGCAACCTGACTCCGAACATGGCCAAGATCCATACTCATTATGACAACCTGAAGGTGTCGCGCCATGCACCGCAGGAAGTCATTCGTGCGGCCTACAAGGCGCTGAGTCAGAAATATCACCCCGACAAGAATCCGGGCGACGAACGCGCCGCGCGCATCATGGCGATCGTCAATACCGCCTACAACATCCTGTCCGATCCCATGCGCCGCAAGGAGCACGACGAGTGGATTGCGTCGGAAGAGTGGGAAGTCGAGTGGCTGGAAAGCACGCGCGGCGAGGACGGCAAGCCGCGCGGCGATGGCCAGTGGGAACCGCGCCAGGTCGAGATGCCGTCGCGCTGGCGCGTGTTGCGCGATCCGCGCTGGTGGGGCGTGGCGCTGGCCGCGTTCGTCGGCGGCGGCGCGCTGGCCGTCGTGCTGCTCGATCCGCCGAAGACGCTGCCGGGCGGATTCCCATGGCCGGGCAAGGCCACGCCGGCCGTCGCCGGTGTTGCGGCGCCCGCCGCGCCTGTCGCGCCGCCGGCACCGTCGGCGTCAGCGACCGCTCCGGAGGCGTCCGACGCATCCGGCAGCGATGCCATCCCGGACAACTGGGCGCACCCGAAGGGGCAGGCCGACACGGCGTCCGACGTCAAGCTGCTCGGCACCACCCAGTTCGTCATCCCGGCGCGCGCGCCCGACTGCGACAGCGATCTGCAGGCCCAGGTCGCGCCGACCGGCGAGCCGTGGCCGACGCAGTCCGGCTACGTCGACGGCTACCCGCTGGGCAACCAGGGCAACGAGATGCAGGTATTGGTCGACAACAGCGACAATCCGTCGGCCGTGCTCGTCAAGATCTACGACCTGGAGCGCCACGCCAACGTGCGCCATGCCTACGTGCAGGGCAGTACCAAGTTCCTGATCGACAAGCTCACGGCCGGCAAGTACGAAGTCCGTTACCAGAACATCATGATCGGCGGCAGCCGCACGGATTGCCCCAACCGGCGCCGCACGCCGCTGCGCCAGGCCGCCGCCCGCCAGCCCGACGCGTAAAACGGTCTGCGTGTGACCGGAAGTGTGGTTTTTCGCGACAATTTCTCCGGGTCAGGCTTTCTAAAATTCAAGATTTTTGTTCCCTGGACGTAATATAGTTCGTAGATAAGCGGGCCGATGCAGCCCGCGCCGCCCAACGCAGGCACAACGGAAACCAGGATATGAACGAACTTGAAGGCTTGAGCGCCTTGATCATCGAACCGCATGCGGGCATGCGGGCGACGATCCACAACATGCTGAACCTGTGCGGCCTGAGCAAGATCGACCACGTCGGCGGGTCGAACCAGGCCGTCAAGCATCTCGACCTGAAACATTACGACCTGATCCTGTGCGAATACGCGCTCGAAGGCGGCCAGGACGGCCAGCAGCTGCTCGAGGACGTGCGCCACCACAAGCTGATGCCGCTGTCGACGATGTTCTTCATGGTTACGGCGGAGGGCGACTACGGCAAGGTCGTCAGCGCCGCCGAGCTCGGCCCGACCGACTACATCCTGAAACCGTTCACCGCCGACCGCCTGCTCGAACGCATCGCGCGCGGCCTGGAGCGGCGCAACGCGCTGCTGCCGGTGTACGAGCTGATGGAAGCGGGCAACCAGCGCGAGGCGATCGACGCGTGCATCGCGGGCGAAGTGCGTCATCCGCGCTACGTCGTCGACTTCCTGCGCCTGCGCGCCGAGCTGCACGTGTTCCTTGGCGAAGCGGCGGAAGCCGAGCCGATCTACCGCAGGCTGGTCGAGACGAAGGCCATCGCCTGGGCGCGCCTGGGCCTGGCCAAGACGCTGTTCCTGCGCGAACGCTACGACGAGGCGCGCGACATGCTGGAAGACCTCGTCGATTCCAACAAGAATTTCGTTGACGCCTACGACTGGCTGGCGCGCACGCACGAGGCGATCGGCGCGCTGGATGCCGCGCAATCCGTGCTGACGCAGGCCGTGGCGGTGTCGCCGCACGCCGTGCGCCGGCTGCGCAAGCTGGGCGAGACGGCGCTGGAGGCGGGCGACCACGAAACGGCCGAGAAGATCCTCAAGCAGGTCGTCAGCAAGGCCCGCTATTCCGAATTCAAGGACCCGCAGGACCACGTGTTGCTCGTGCAGACGCTGGTGCGCAAGGGCGATCCGGTGCAGGCCGCCGCCGTCATCCGCGACCTCGACAAGTCGATGGCGTTCCAGAAGCACACGCCGCTGTGCAGCGCGATCGCATCGAGCCTCGTGCACGAATACACGGGCAACGACGCGCGCCTGGCCGAGTCGCTGACGTCGGCCCTGACGGCCAGCAGGGATGCGCCCGACCTGCGTCCCGACCTCAAGCTGGAACTGGCCCGCACCTGCATCGAGAACGGCATGCAGGACGGCGCGGCCGACGTCGTGCGCGACGTGATGCGCAATGCCCGCAACGGCGCCGCGATGGCGCGCGCGATGGCCGTGTTCGAGAACGCAGGCCAGGCCGATCGGGCGCAGCAGCTGGCCATGGAAAGCCGCCAGGAGGTCGTCGACCTTGTCGCCACCGGCGCCGCCAAGGCGAAACAGGGCGACTACAAGGGCGCCGTCGTGCTGATGCAGGAAGCGGTGACCAAGCTGCCGGACAATCCGCAGGTCGTGTTCAACGCCGCGCTGGCCACGCTGAAATGCCTGGAGAGCGATGGCTGGGACGAGCGTCTCGGCCAGCAGGCCGTCGGCTACATCGCCGGCGTGCGCCGCCTCGACCCGGTCAATCCGAAGCTGCCGGCGCTGGCCGGGCTGCACCAGCAGATCCTCAAAAAATACGACAAGGGCCCGCGCCTGAAGGCCGGCCAAGCCACATGATGTCCTCTACTTCCAACGCGCCCGCGCCCGCGGCGGCGGCGCCGGACGGGCGCCGCGTGCGCGCCGCGCTGCTGCAGAAGGTGTGCGGCGACGACGAGATGTTCGCACTCGGCAGCGCCATCGCGCGCGTCGTGCAGATGGCCACGTCCGACGACAAGGGCACCCACGACCTCGCGCACTACGTGCTGTCCGACGTCGCGCTCACCCAGCGCATCCTGCGCCTGGCGAACACGGTGCGCTACCGCACGGCGTCCGGCACGGCCGTCACGACGGTGTCGCGCGCGATCTCGCTGCTGGGCTTCGACAACGTGCGCACCGTCGCGCTGGCGATGCTGCTCGTCGACGCGCTGGGCACCAGCGACCATGCGTACAGCGTGCGCCTGGAACTGGAGGCGTCGCTGTGCGCCAGCCTGGTCGGGCGCGAGATGGCGCGCCACAGTTTTTACCAGGGCGCGGAAGAGGCGTCGATCGCCGCGCTGTTCAAGAACCTGGGCGCGCTGCTGGTAGCGTCGCACGAGCATGAGCGCTACTGCGAGATCCAGGCGCTGATCGCCACCGGCCAGCACACGGGCGCGCAGGCCGCGCAGATGATCCTCGGCTGCAGCTTCGACGCGCTGGCCGAGGCCGCGCTGGGCGAATGGAACATCCCGGACACGATTCTGCGCGCCCAGCGCCCGCTCGAACCCGGCACGCTCAAGCTGGCCGTCAACCGCGCCGAGTGGATGCGCCAGGTGGCATCGTTCAGCCTCGACGTCGCCCGGCTGCTGGGCAGCACCGCCACGCCGTCCGACACGCCCGAGGCGCGCGCGCTGCTGGCACGCTACGGGACCGCGCTGAACCTGAGTGCGTCCGAGCTTGACGAATTGCTCGAGTCGGTGGCGTTCGAGCTCACCAGCCTGCTGCAGAGCATGAACCTGCAGCCGGTGCCGCGCCGCGTGCCGCAGGAAGACAAGGGCGGCCTGCCGGGCGTGCTGCTGCTGGCCACGCTCGGCGCCGGCGCGGAAGAGCAGAAGGGTACCTACCCGAGCGGCAAGCCGAAGAATGCGCGCGATCTGTTGCTGGCCGGCGTGCAGGACGTCACGCAGATGCGCGCGTCGGGTCGCCACAAGGTCAACGACGTCGTGCTGGCCGTGCTGGAGACGCTGTACACGGCGCTCGGCTTCGGCTTCGCCACGGTCGTGCTGAAGGACGTGCGCGCCGGCCAGTACCGGGCGCGCGTGTCGTTCGGCCTCACGCAGCCGCGCGTGCAGGACGGCTTCGCGTTCCCCCTGCAGGGCGCCGGCGGCGACAAGGGCCGCGACCTGTTCCACCTGGCGCTGGACAACGACGCCGACCTGGTGATCGCGGATGCGCGCACGGCCAAGATCCGCGACCTGCTGCCGGCCTGGCACAAGGCGCTGCGGCCGGACGCGTACAGCTTCATCGTGCTGCCGCTGATCGTCGGCAAGGCCCAGCTGGGCCTGTTCTACGCCGACCGTGCGGAACTTGCGCCGGAGGGCATCCCGCCCGACGAGACGGCCCTTATCAAGGCGCTCAAGGGCCAGGTACTGGCTGCACTCGCGCCCTGACGAAGTCGCGGAATTCCGGCGCCGGCATCGGCCGGGCGAACAGGTAGCCCTGCGCCTCGTCGCTGCGCCGGTCGCGCAGGAAGCCCCACTGCGCATGCGTCTCCACGCCTTCCGCCACGACACCCAGGCCCAGCGCATGCGCCAGGCCGATGGTCGCGTCGACGATGGCGGCGTCGTTCGGATTGGTCTCGATGTCGCGCACGAACGCGCGGTCGATCTTGATCCGGTCGATCGCGAACAGCTTCAGGTAGGCCAGCGACGAATAGCCCGTGCCGAAATCGTCGATCGCGAGCTTGAAGCCGCGCGCGCGCAGCTGCTGCAGCAGGTGGCGCGTGTTTTCCGGGTCGCGCATCGCGGCCGTTTCCGTGATCTCCAGCTCCAGCCGCCCCGGATCGATCGCGTGCTGGTCGAGCAGCTGGTCGAGGCGCGACAGCAGGGCGCTGCCGCTGAACTGGCGCGCCGACAGGTTCACGGCCAGGCGCAGCTCCTCCATGCCGTCGCTGCGCCACTCGGCCAGCAGGGCCATCGCGCGCGCCAGCACCCAGTCGCCGAGCGGCACGATCAGCCCGGATTCCTCGGCGATGGGAATGAAGCGGTCCGGTTCGACCTTGCCCAGTTCCGCGTCGTGCCAGCGCAGCAGCATTTCGGCGCCGATCACGCGGCCCGTCTTGAGGTTGACCTGGGCCTGCAGGTGCAGGTCGAAGCCGCCGTTCTCCAGCGTGGCCCACATGCGGTTTTCCAGCATCAAGTGCTCGTGCGTGGCCGCGTTCATCGCCGGCGAGAAGAACTGGAAGTTGCCGCGCCCCTCGCGCTTGGCCGCGTACATCGCCATGTCGGCGTGGCGCAGCAGCGTGTCGGCGTCCAGTCCGTCGTCGGGATACAGCGCCACGCCCACGCTGGCGCCGCTGTGCGCCGTCGTGCCGGCCAGGCGGTACGGCTGCTGCAGCGAATCGACGAGCCGCACGGCCACGGCCGTCACGCTGTCCGGGGTGAGCGGGCCGCCCAGCAGGATGATGAATTCGTCGCCGCCCAGGCGGGCGAGGGTGTCGACGTCGCGCAGCAGGTCCTTCATGCGCGCGGCGGCCCCCATCAGCAGCTCGTCGCCGGCCTGGTGGCCGAGCGAATCGTTGATCTTCTTGAAGTGGTCGAGGTCGATGAACAGCACGGCCAGCGGCTGGCTGGAACGGCGCGCGTGCGCCAGCTGCTGTTCCAGGCGCAGGCCGAGCGCATGGCGGTTTTCCAGGCCCGTGAGCGGATCGTGGTGCGCCAGCCGGTGGATGCGGGCCTGGTCGCGCTGCTGCGCCGTCAGGTCGCGCAGGATGCACACGTACAGCCGCTCGTCGCCGAGGTCGACGATCGATACCGCGACGGCCAGCGGCAGGGGCTCGCCGCGCGCGTTCGCGCCGTCCAGCTGGCGGTCATCGGCACCGCTGGCGGCGAGCCGGGCCAGCAGGTCGGGGCCGGTCTCGCCGTGCAGGCCCGGCACCAGCGCCGTGAACGCGAGCCCGGTCAGGTGCGCCGGCGCATAGCCGAACAGCGCCGCCGTGGCCCGGTTGGCGGACGAGATCTGCCCGCGCGCGTCGACCGTGACGATGGCGTCGGCGGCATTGTCCAGGATCGCCTGCAGGCGTGCGGTGCGGTCCGCGACCTGGCCTTCGATCTGGGCGCGCTCGCCGCTAACGATCAGCATCAGCGCCCCCAGCAGCGCGGCCAGCAGCAGGCCCGTCGTGAGCACCGTCCAGCTGGCCAGGCTGCGCTCGGCCGCCATGTACGCCGCCGTCGGCGTGAAGCGCAGCTGCAGCGTGCGGCCGTCGAAATTCAGCATGACGGCGTAATCGCCGCCGCCGGCACGGCGCAGCGGGTCGCCCGCCAGCGCACGCGGGGTGCCGTCCGTCGTGTCGGCCAAGCTGACTTCCATCCCGGGAAAATCGACGCGCCGGATGGCCTGGCGTACGAACAGGTCCGTGTCGAGGATCAGGGCGAGCATGCCCAGCGGCGGCTGGCTCGGCGTGCCGGCCGTGCGGAACAGGGCGATGCCGGTCGCGCCGTTGGCGACCAGCGCGATCGGCCCGGTGGCGACGGAGGTGCGGCCGGCCAACGCCTTTTCGGCCGCCTCCGCGCGGCCCGGCGCGGTGAGGAAGTCCATGCCGCGGATCAGCCCGTTGGACGACGGCCAGGTGTACAGCAGCGGCAGGTAGCGCGTGCGCGTGCCGGCCGGATGCAGGCGCCGGTCCGGGCCCAGGTCGAGCACGCCGGGGAACGTGGGATCGACGTGCACCCGCACCCAGGACTCGAACGCGGCGCGTTCCTCGTGCTCGACCGGCACCAGCCAGTCGATGCCGGCGATGTCCGGGCGGCCGTCCACGTAGCCGCTGGCGATGCGCAGGAATTTGTCGCGCGCCATGAACTGGTCATCGGCGCCGAGCGTGCGCGCGAACGTGCCGAGGAAGCGCTCGTGTTCGTTCAATTCGGCATGCAGCTCGTCGGCGACCTGCTGCGCCTTGAGGCGGTAGGCCTGCAGGTGCTGCGCGTGTTCCCACTCGACCGCCTGCTCGTAGGCGGCGATGACGACGCCGGCACCCAGCAGCAGCGGCAGGGCGACCAGACCGGCGCGCCGCCGCCACAGGCCGCGCGGCCGGAAGCAGACGATCCAGACGAGCGGCGCGGCCAGCAGCACGCCGATGGTGTCGCCGGCCCACCAGTTGATCCAGTTCGGCGTGCGTTCGGCCGCGCTCATCACGCCCAGCGCATGCAGCGCGGTCACGTTGGCCGTCGCGCCGGTCAGGCAGAACACCGGGACCAGCGCCAGGAAGCGTGCGACGGCGCGCGCAGTGTCCAGGGCCGGGTCGACCCAGCGCCGGAAGGCGGCGGCACCCAGTTCCGCCTGGAGGAGGGCGCCGAGCGTGGCGACGAGGGCGGCGGTGAAGGCGGCGGCCGGCGGCGTGCCGGCCGTCATCCAGCCGTAGGGGAGGTGCGTGAGGGCGGCGCCGATGGCGATGCCGGGCAGCACGCGCCAGCCGAACACGACGGTCAAGGCAAAGCCGACGCCGGCCGGGGGATAGACGGGCGTGGCGTAGCCGGCCGGCAGCGCCAGCGCATGGCTGAGCAGGCGGGTGGCCAGGTAGGCCGCGACGATCGCCGCGTTGGCGATCCAGGGGTGCGAACGATGCCAGTCGTGATTGCCGGTGCGGTTCGGGTCCATGCGTGAGGGCCTCTCTGACGTCAATACGAGTGTACGCGCAAATGGCGGCAGGGACTGCTCTTCCATGAATCTTGCAAACAGCCCTTGCGGACTTGCGGCCCGGTCGCTACAATCACGCCCCGAAGCAACGACACTGTTTGAGTTTCAGCAGCAGTTCGAAAACAGACAGTTGACGAAGTCGTTATGTTGCTTCATACTCTGCGGTTCTTCGCGGTGGGGTGGCCGAGTGGTTAAAGGCAGCAGACTGTAAATCTGCCCTCTCTGAGTACGCTGGTTCGAATCCAGCCCCCACCACCAATAAGCGTTGATCGTGTTGTGAATCGAATGAGTTTTGCCTCGCGGGTGTAGCTCAATGGTAGAGCTGAAGCCTTCCAAGCTTATGACGAGGGTTCGATTCCCTTCACCCGCTCCAGTTTCAAATCAGCCCTTGTAGCTCAGTGGTAGAGCACTCCCTTGGTAAGGGAGAGGCCACGTGTTCAATCCACGTCAAGGGCACCAGAATTTAGTACGGCAGTCGTAGTCTTCGACCGTCAGGCGTGCCTGGTAATTTCAAACATCGTTAGGATCTTAGGAGTCAAGAATGGCAAAAGGTAAATTCGAACGGACCAAGCCGCACGTCAACGTCGGCACCATTGGTCACGTTGACCACGGCAAAACCACCCTGACGGCTGCAATCGCGACCGTTCTGTCGAAGAAATTCGGCGGCGAAGCCAAGGCCTACGACCAGATCGACGCGGCTCCGGAAGAAAAAGCACGCGGCATCACCATCAACACCGCGCACGTCGAGTACGAAACGGCCAACCGCCACTACGCACACGTCGACTGCCCGGGCCACGCCGACTACATCAAGAACATGATCACCGGCGCAGCGCAGATGGACGGCGCGATCCTGGTGTGCTCGGCCGCTGACGGCCCGATGCCGCAGACCCGCGAGCACATCCTGCTGGCGCGTCAGGTTGGCGTTCCGTACATCATCGTGTTCCTGAACAAGTGCGACCTGGTCGACGACGCAGAACTGCTGGAACTGGTCGAAATGGAAGTGCGCGAGCTCCTGTCGAAGTACGAGTTCCCGGGCGACGACCTGCCGATCATCAAGGGTTCGGCACGTATGGCGCTGGAAGGCCAGCCGGGCGAAATGGGCGAAGAGTGCATCGTCCGCCTGGCAGAAGCCCTGGACACCTACATCCCGACGCCGGAACGTGCCGTTGACGGCGCCTTCCTGATGCCGGTGGAAGACGTGTTCTCGATCTCGGGCCGCGGTACCGTGGTGACCGGTCGTGTCGAGCGCGGCGTCATCAAGGTCGGCGAAGAGATCGAAATCGTCGGCATCATCGACACCGTCAAGACCACCTGCACCGGCGTGGAAATGTTCCGCAAGCTGCTGGACCAGGGTCAAGCTGGCGACAACGTCGGCCTGCTGCTGCGCGGTACGAAGCGTGAAGACGTCCAGCGTGGTCAGGTTCTGGCCAAGCCGGGCTCGATCAAGCCGCACAACCACTTCACCGGCGAGATCTACGTTCTGTCGAAAGATGAAGGCGGCCGTCACACCCCGTTCTTCAACAACTACCGTCCGCAGTTCTACTTCCGTACGACCGACGTGACCGGCTCGATCGAGCTGCCGGCGGACAAAGAGATGGTCATGCCGGGCGACAACGTGTCGATCACCGTCAAGCTGATCGCTCCGATCGCGATGGAAGAAGGTCTGCGCTTCGCAATCCGCGAAGGCGGCCGTACCGTCGGCGCCGGCGTGGTTGCCAAGATCATCGCCTAATAGCGATATCAAGCTGTAACCGGTGGGACGGCCTGATGGCTGTCTCGCCAATCAGACAGAAGGGGCAGGGCGCAAGTTCTGTCCCTTCTGTTTGTGCAATCGAGGGATAAACGATGTTATACTGCCGTCCCCTCCGCAGTACACGCAGTACCTGACACATGATTGCCGGCCCGTGTGCCGGTTCGTTCTTTTTTAAGGAAATAGCATGTCCGCTCCGAATCAGAAAATCCGTATCCGCCTGAAAGCGTTCGACTACAAGCTGATCGACCAGTCCGCTCTGGAAATCGTCGACACCGCCAAGCGCACCGGCGCAGTCGTCAAGGGCCCGGTTCCGCTGCCGACCCGCATCCAGCGTTTCGACGTGCTGCGTTCCCCGCACGTCAACAAGACCTCGCGCGACCAGTTCGAAATCCGTACGCACCAGCGTCTGATGGACATCGTGGACCCGACCGACAAGACCGTCGACGCGCTGATGAAGCTGGACCTGCCGGCTGGCGTCGACGTCGAAATCAAGCTGCAGTAATCCGTTTTTCCGCCGCGGCGCACGCCGCAGCGATCCGGGCCGGTTCCGCTTGTGCGGACCGGCCCGTTGTCTTTTGGCGCCCTTTTTTTTGGAGGCCGCGTGACCGCACCCGTCATCCTCGACACGCCGCGCCTGCGGCTGCGCCAGTGGCGCGACGACGATCTCGCGCCCTTTGCGCGCATGAACGCCGATCCGCGCGTGATGGAGCATTTTCCGGCGCCGCTCGAGCGCGCCGTCAGCGACGCGGTCGCCACGCGCCTGCGGGATGAGATTGCGGAGCGCGGCTGGGGGTTCTGGGCCGTCGAAGCGAAGGACCAGGCCGGGGAAGGCAAAGGGCGCTTCATCGGCTTTACGGGACTGCGCATCCCGGCCGTGCCGCTGCCGATCGGCCCGTGCGTTGAAATTGGCTGGCGACTCGCGCACGAGCATTGGGGGCGCGGCTATGCGTCGGAGGCGGCGCGCGCCGCGCTGGACTACGGCTTCGAGGTGTTGGGACTGGCCGAGATCGTGTCGTTCACGGCGCTGCGGAACGTACGTTCGCAGGCCGTGATGCAGCGGATCGGCATGGCGCATCGCGGCGAGGTGTTCGAGCACCCCGGCGTGGCGCCGGGGCATCCGCTGCGATCGCATTGCCTGTATCGCCTGGAGCGGGACGACTGGGCGCGTCGCGCCACATAACCACGCACGCCCGCGGACTCGCCACGACATCCCCGCGAACCCGATACGTCATCCCCGCGAACTCGATACGTCATCCCCGCGAAGGCGGGGATCCAAGCTCTGCACGCGCCAAGGCAATGCACGCAAATGAGGTCCCCGCCTGCGCGGGGACGACGTTACGCCGCTTTACCCACGCCCGCCTTCAGCGCCAGCTGCGCCGCCAGCGCATTGTGCCGCTCCAGCACGACCGGCAGGTCGACCGTCCGCAGCACCCCATCCTTCACCACCACCTTGCCGTTGATGACGCTGTGGTTCACGTTCGCCGGCGTGCAGAACACGAGGGCCGCGACCGGGTCGTGCAGCGCGCCCGCGAAGCCCACGCCGTCCAGCTTGAACATGACGATGTCCGCCGCCATGCCCGGCGCCAGGCTGCCGATGTCGTCGCGGTTCAGCACCTTCGCGCCGCCGAGGGTCGCCAATTCCAGTGCCTGGCGCGCCGTCATCGCGTCCGGGCCGAAGCCCACGCGCTGCAGCAGCATCGCCTGGCGCACCTCGCCCAGCATGTGCGCGCCGTCGTTCGACGCGCTGCCGTCCACGCCCAGGCCCACCGGCACGCCGGCGTCGACCATCTTGCGCACGGGCGCGATGCCGGACGCGAGGCGCATGTTCGAACACGGGCAGTGCGCGACGCCGGTACCCGTCTTCGCGAACAGGTGCACGCCGGCGTCGTCCAGCTGCACGCAGTGCGCATGCCAGACGTCGTGGCCGACCCAGCCGCAATCTTCCGCATACTCGGCCGGCGTCATGTTGAACTTCTCGCGGCTGTAGGCGATGTCGTTGACGTTTTCCGCCAGGTGGGTGTGCAGCGACACGCCGTGGCTGCGCGCCAGGAGCGCCGCTTCCTTCATCAGGTCGCGCGACACGGAGAACGGCGAGCAGGGCGCCACGACGATGCGCTGCATGGCATGGCGCGACGCGTCGTGGTACGTCTCGATCAGGCGCTGCGTGTCCTTGAGGATCGCGGCTTCCTCTTCCACCACGCTGTCCGGCGGCAGGCCGCCTTTCGAGCGGCCCACGCTCATCGCGCCGCGCGCCGCGTGGAAGCGCATGCCGATCGCGTGCGCCGCCTCGATGCTGTCGTCGAGCTTGCAATCGTTCGGGTAGATGTACAGGTGGTCGCTGCTCGTCGTGCAGCCGGACAGGATCAGCTCCGCCATCGCCGTCAGCGTCGACACGTGCACCATCTCGCCGGTGAGACCCGCCCACACCGGGTACAGGTTCGTCAGCCAGTTGAACAGCTCGCCGTCCTGCGCGGCCGGGATCACGCGCGTCAGGCTCTGGTACATGTGGTGGTGCGTGTTGACGAGGCCGGGGGTGACGACGTGGCCGCGCGCGTCGATGACCTCGTCGGCCTCCTGCGGCAGCTCGGCCGTCGTGCCGACCTGTTCGATGACGTTGCCACGCACGAACACGGCGCCGTCGGCGATTTCGCGGCGGGCCGCATCCATCGTGACGAGCACGCGTGCATGTTTGATCAGGAGAGTTTTGCTCATAAATTTTCCACTTTTAGAATTCAACACTGCGGAAACAATGCGCGGGCACTGCGGAAACAATGTCGGGTCAGGATAAACGATCGCGCCGGCGCATGTCGAAACACGGGCCGGCGCGGCGCTACACTGCCGGAGGGCAGTTCATTGCCCCGTCATACCGCTTCCAGGTCTTTGACCAGCAGCGGCTGGGGGACGTCTTCCTCGTCGTCGTGGACTTCCACGGGACGGTTCGGCAGGACCAGGTTCAGCATCACGGCCATGATGGCGCCGGTGCTGATGCCCGAGCCGAAGATTTCGTTGACGAACGCCGGCAGCTTGGCCAGCAGTTCCGGCCGCACGCTGACCGCAAGGCCGCAACCGATCGACACGGCGATGATGAGGCCGGTGCGCTTGTCGTGCTCGACCTTGCCGAGCATCTGCACGCCGGCCGTCAGGATCATTGCGAACATCATGAGGCCCGCGCCGCCCAGCACCGGCTGCGGGATCGTGACGACGACGGCGCCCAGCACCGGGAACAGGCCGGCCAGCGCGAGCATCACGCCGGTCAGCGCGACCACGTGGCGGCTGGCGACGCCGGTCAGCGAGATCACGCCGACGTTCTGCGCGAAGGTCGACATCGGCGGCGCGCCCAGCGTCGACGCGAATGCGGAACCGACGCCGTCGCACAGCACGCCGCGCTTGAGCAGCGAACCTTTCATCTTCGTTTCGGTGGCCGCGCCCAGCGCCATGAAGGTGCCGGTCGTTTCGACCATCGTCACGACGTACGCCAGGCTCATCGCCAGGATGCCGGTGACGGGGAACGTCATGCCGAAGGCCAGCGGCTGCGGCAGGGCGAACACGGCGGCCCTGCTCACGCTGGAGAAATTGACCAGACCCAGGCTCAGGCACAGGACGTAGCCGATCGCGATGCCGATCACGATGGCCGACGCCGAGATGATGCCTTTGCCGAACTGGACGAGCGCCACGACGATGGCCAGCACGGCGAGCGCGATACCGAGGTTGACCGGCGCGCCGTAGTCGCTGGCGCCCTTGCCGCCGGCGGCCCAGTCGACGGCGACCGGGACGAGCGACAGGCCGATCATCGTGACGACGACGGCCGTCACCTGGTGCGGGAACAATTTACGGATCTGCGGCATGAAGAAGCTGCCGACGATCATGACGACGGAGCCGGCCAGCGACGAGCCGAGGATGCCGGGCACGCCGTGCTCGAAGCCGATGCTGATGGCGGCGCCGACGAAGGCGAAGCTCGTCCCCATCACGCACGGCAGGCGGATGCCGACCGGGCCGATGCCCTTGCACTGGATGATGGTGACGATGCCCGAGCCGAGCAGCGCGGCGTTGACGAGGGCGACGATCTGGTCCGCCGGAAGTTTGAGGATGGCGCCGACCACCAGCGGGACAGCGATGATGCCGCCGAGCGCGGCCAGCATGTGCTGCGCGGCGAGGAGGGTGGTTGTCACGAGGGGCGGGCGGTCGTCGACCTTGTACAGCAGATTGTTCATGGGTGTCTCCGTCGAATATGTCGAGGTGATGCCGGACAGTGAGGAACGATCAACCACGGCAGGCAATCCGTGATGCGGATGCAACCGAAGGGCGGTGGGGCCGGGATGCGGCCTGGAACGCGATGACGTCTCCCAAAGCTTGGGCCACTCTGCGGTGGCTACATGGCTATTTGTTGGAAATCATGATGCCCACGTGGCGCAGCACTGTCAACGAATTTGTATACAGTTTTCGGCATCGATGAGAGGTCGGCGCCTGGGTATTCTCAGAGGAGAAACGGGATATTTTGGGCTTTGTTGTATACAATTTTTCACGAGGGTTTTGCGTGAAAATATCAAATCGACGTGGCGGCGGCGTACGAGCACCGTGTCAGGACGGCCGTACAAGAGTTCTGCTAAGATATTTCTCTAAATACAACAAGAAAGAGGCCCGCCATGCTGATGTCCTGCCCGCCGCAATCGTCCCTCCGCTACGCCGCCCGCCTGCGCGCCACGCCCTGGACGATCGTGATCCGCAATGCTTGGCTCGCGTTCCTGGCGATCACCTTCGGCGGCATGCTTCTGCCGCACGACTGGGCCCATGCCGCGCGATCGCTGCTGCTGTCGGTCCCGCTGCTGATGCTGGCCGCCAAGGACCTGTCGCACCTGCCGGATGCCCTCGCGCGCACGCGCGTCGCGCTCGCGGGACGGCGCTGGCGCGACCTGCCCGCCGCGTGGCTGCCGCCGGAAGTCGTCGGCTTCATGCGGCTCGGCCACGCGCTGCGCTGCGGCTTCGTGCAGTGGCTGCTGCGCCGCCCGCAGCCGGCCGCGCCCGCCGGCACCCCGTTCGGCTACCTGCAGCGCGGCGCGTACCCCACCGGCGTCGCGATCGTCCTGTTCAGCACGCTCTTCGAATTGCCGCTCGACGCCGCCGTCCTGCCGCTGCTTGTCAAGGATCCGGCGCTGTACCGCACCGTGCACTGGCTGATGCTGGCGGGTTGTTTGTCGAGCCTCGTGTGGGTGCTGGGCGACCGCCGGCTCGTCGGCGCCGGCGCGCACGTGCTGGACGCCGCCGCGCTGCAGGTGCGCATCGGCGCGCGCACGCACGGCACGATCCCGCGCACGGCCGTCGCCCGGTGCGAGCGCGTCAGGGAGCCGGCGGCCGCGTGGTGCCGCCGCCATGGCATCGCGCCGGCGGCCGCGCTGACCGCCTCGCCGCTCGACAAGCCGAACCTGGTCCTGATCCTGCAAGACGGTCACGATGCGCACCTGACGCACCTGGGCGTGCGCCGGGCGCACCTGGCCGCCGTGTTCCTGTACGTCGACGATCCCGATGCGCTTGCCGCCGCGCTGACCGCGCGCTGATGCGCGACCGCGACAATGTGTCGTTCGCGTTGTGATCTCTGAAACATATCGGTCATAATCGCATCAGGAGGAACGCGATGGCGACCATGAAGCAGGTAGCGGAGCGCGCCGGGGTGTCGATCTCCACGGTGTCGCACGTGATCAACAACACGCGCGTCGTCAGCGATGACGTTCGGCGGCGCGTGCTGGGCATCATCGACGAGATGCGCTACATCCCCAGCGCCGTCGCCCGCAGCCTCAAGAACGACAAGACCCATACCATCGGCGTACTCGTGCCGAACTCGTCCAATCCATACTTCGCCGAACTGATCCGCTGGATCGAGGAGGCGGCCTTCCAGCTCGGCTACAACATCATCCTGTGCAATGCACATGGCGGCGCGCAGAAGCAGACGGCCTACCTGCGCCTGCTGATGGAAAAGCGCATCGACGGCCTGATCCTGGTGTCCAGCGGCGCGGACGACGAGCACGACCTGCTGCCGCGTCACGAAGCCGTCCCCATCGTCCAGCTGGAACGCGCGCTGCGCGGCCTCGACGGCGACCTGATCCTTGCCGGCCAGGAGGAGGGCGGCTACCAGGCCACGCGTCACCTGCTCGACCTGGGGCACCGTGCGATCGCGTGCGTGTCCGGCCCGGCCGACCTGCCGCGCACGCGCGAACGGGTCGGCGGCTTCCTGCGTGCGATGGCCGCGGCGGGGCTCGACGTCCCGCCGGCGCATGTCGTGCACGAGGAATTCACGAGCGCCGGCGGCCACGCGGCGTTCATGCGCCTGCTGGCGCGCGCCGACCGGCCGACGGCCGTGTTCGTCACGAGCGACCTGATGGCGCTGGGCGGCCTGTGCGCGGCGGGGTCCGCGGGCGTGCGCGTGCCGGCGCAGCTGTCCGTCGTCGGCTACGACGACATCGCCGGCGCCGGCTATGCGCTGCCGCCGCTGACGACGATGGCGCCGCCCAAGCGCGACATGGCGCGGCTCGCGATCGAACTGCTCACTGACCGTATCCGCGGCGCCCACGCGCCGCTGCGCAGCGCGCTGCTGTCCAGCACGCTCGTCGTGCGCGCGTCGACGGCGCCGCCGGCGTAGACGGCACCGTTCAGGACGCAGCCGGTGCCGGCGGCAGCGCGGGCGGCACGGCGGCCGTTTCCGGCGTGCGTGCGTCGTGCACGTGCAGCCGCTGCGTCGGGAACGCGAACTCGACCTCCAGCGCGGCAAGGCGGTCCATCAGCTGCAGCCAGATCTCCTGCTGGATATCCATGTAGCGCACATAATCCGCCGTCTCGACCCAGTACACGACGTCGAAGTTCAGTGCCGGCGCCGCCATGCCGCTGAAGTGGGCGCGCTCGAACGTCACCGGTTCCTGCGCCGTGACGATCTCCGTCAGCAATGGCGGAATCCGGCGCAGTTTATCCGTCGGCGTGTCGTAGGCGACGGCGACCGTGAATACGACGCGCCGGCGCGTCATGCGCGTCATGTTCTGCAGCCGGCTCTTGAGCAGGTCGGCGTTGGAAAACACGAGCTGCTCGCCGCCCAGGCTGCGCAGCCGCGTCGTCTTGAGGCCCACGTATTCCACCGTGCCGAGGAATTTGTCGACGATGATGAAGTCGCCGATCACGAACGGCTTGTCGAGCACGATGGACAGCGAGGCGAAGAGGTCGCCCAGGATGTTCTGCACGGCGAGGGCCACCGCAATGCCGCCGATGCCCAGCGAGGCGACGAGCGTGGTGATGTTCACGCCAAGGTTGTCCAGCACCATCAGCAGCAGCACCGTCCACAGCACCGTGCGCGCGATGAAGCCGACCGCCGCCGCCGATGTCGCGCGCGCCGGATCGCCGGCACGGTTCTGGTAGTAATCCGTGAGCCAGGCGCGCAGCGCGCGGTTGCCCCACAGCGCTGCCTGGATCAGCCCGGCAACGATCGCCGCGCGCGTCGCGAACAGTTGTACGGTGGGCGGCAGCGTGAGGAACTTGCTGCCGGCGAACAGCCCCATGATGACGATGACGAGCACGCGCGTACCGTCGAGCGCTTCGACGGCGATGTCGTCCAGCTTCGTCTCGGTACGCCCGGCCAGCAAGCGCAGGTGATGCACGCTCGCGCGCTTGAGCACGTACAGCGCCAGCGCGACCCCGGCCGCGATGCCGAGGGCCGTCAGCCAGGCCAGCGTCGTATTCTCGAAGAACACCTGGTTCATCCAATCGTCCTTTCCGGTAGTTGCGGCGCTTTATTGTAATGGCGCAGTGCAGCGAGCTCATCCTGGCGTGCGCGCCCTGGGCCGCACAGAGGGGAACAATGCATCGCACAAGTTTTCGCGGATGGGTATTGCGCTTTGCCAAACTATCCTCGTATAATGCGGCTCCCCGGGCGGTTAGTTCAGCTGGTTAGAATACTTGGTCGACATCCAAGGGGTCGCAGGTTCGAATCCTGCACCGCCCACCAGAATTCCTCTCATAGCGCAGGCCCCGAGCCTGCAGAGAAAAGATGCCAAGGTGTCTTTTCTGTGCCGTTCAGCCTGAACGGATTCCTCTGATCTCCACGACTTAGCGTAAGCGCAACAGGCCGCGTCAATCTTCGCATTTTCCTGTTGCGCCCACTCGTTGCGCGCGCTATACTAGCCGGCTTCGGTGTGGGTCTATCTTTTTTTGACCCATGCGTTTAAGAGGAAGTTTTACCGCTTCCACAAGTCAACTAGCCCCGCCCAATCGTAGGTGGGAATGGAGAAAAAATGAGCCTGGGCCTTCTCGGTCGCAAGGTTGGCATGATGCGCATCTTCACGGACGACGGCGATTCGATTCCCGTCACCGTGCTGGACGTGTCGAACAACCGTGTTGCGCAAATCAAAACTCCTGAAACTGATGGTTATACCGCAGTTCAGGTCGTCTACGGTCAACGTCGCGCTTCCCGCGTGAACAAGGCCGCTGCCGGTCACTACGCCAAAGCTGGCGTCGAAGCAGGCACGATGCTGAAGGAATTCCGTATCGAAGCCGCACAAGCCGCTGGTTTCAAGGCTGGCGACGCAGTCAACGTCTCGCTGTTCGAAGTGGGCCAGAAGATCGACGTGCAAGGCACCTCGATCGGTAAAGGCTACGCCGGTACCATCAAGCGTCACAACTTCGCTTCGGGTCGTCAGACCCACGGTAACTCGCGTTCGCACAACGTTCCTGGTTCCATCGGTATGGCGCAGGATCCGGGCCGCGTGTTCCCGGGCAAGCGCATGACCGGTCACATGGGTGATGTCACTGTCACCACCCAGAACCTGGAAATCGCCCGTATCGACGCCGAGCGTCAACTGCTGCTGGTTAAAGGTGCCGTTCCTGGCGCCAAGAACGGTCAAGTGATCGTCAAGCCGGCAGTCAAAGTCAAAGCCAAGAAAGGAGCGTAAGAGATGGAACTGAAGCTCCTGAATGAGCAAGGTCAAGCTGGCGCCGCAGTCAACGCCGCCGATACCGTGTTCGGCCGCGATTACAACGAAGCCCTGATCCACCAGATCGTGGTCGCCTACGCCGCCAACGCGCGCTCGGGCAACCGCAAGCAGAAGGATCGTGAAGAAGTCTCCCACACGACCAAGAAGCCGTGGCGTCAAAAAGGTACGGGCCGCGCTCGTGCCGGTATGTCGTCGTCGCCGCTGTGGCGCGGTGGTGGTCGTATCTTCCCGAACTCGCCGGACGAAAACTTCTCGCACAAGGTCAACAAGAAGATGCATCGCGCAGGTATCTGCTCGATCCTCTCGCAACTGGCCCGCGAAGAACGCCTGAACGTCATCGAAAACCTGACGCTGGAAGCGCCGAAGACCAAGCTGCTGTCGCAAAAGCTGCAGGGCATGGGTCTGGACTCGGTCCTGGTGATCACCGACACCATCGATGAAAACCTGCTGCTGGCATCGCGCAACCTGCCGAACGTGCTGGTCGTCGAGCCGAAGCATGCCGACCCGATGTCGCTGGTGTTCTACAAGAAAGTCCTGGTCACCAAAGCTGCTCTGGCCAAGATCGAGGAGATGTACGCATGAGCGCCGCAATCAAATTCAGCGAAGAGCGCCTGATGAAGGTGCTGCTGGCTCCGGTCATTTCCGAAAAGGCGACCTTCGTCGCGGAAAAGAACGAACAGATCGTGTTCAAGGTCCTGCCGGACGCGACCAAGCCGGAAATCAAAGCTGCCGTCGAACTGCTGTTCAAGGTCGAAGTGGAATCGGTCCAGACCGTGAACCGCGAAGGCAAGCAGAAGCGTTCGGGCCGTTTCAACGGTCGTCGCAACCACACCAAGCGCGCTTTCGTGGCCCTGAAGCCGGGCCAGGAAATCAATTTTGTCGAGGAGGCTAAATAATGGCACTCGTAAAGATGAAGCCAACCTCCCCAGGCCGCCGCGGCATGGTGAAGGTTGTGAACCCCGACCTGTACAAGGGTCGTCCGTTCGCAGCCCTGGTTGAGAAGAAATCGAAGACCGCCGGTCGTAACAACAACGGTCACATCACCACCCGCCACATCGGCGGTGGTCACAAGCACCACTACCGCGTGGTCGACTTCAAGCGCAACAAGGACGGTATCCCGGCCAAGGTCGAGCGCATCGAGTACGACC
>Ga0308166_1001039_pt1 | contig 31745 bp, 27 predicted proteins | sample PhyCR2_2_FD_202137 | JGI IMG/M metagenome (GOLD analysis project Ga0308166, IMG submission 202137) | Phyllosphere microbial communities from UC Gill Tract Community Farm, Albany, California, United States - DLSLCC.R2 | ecosystem: Host-associated > Plants > Phyllosphere > Unclassified | place... | reverse complement strand
TCAGCAGGTGCGTGGCGCGCCAGTCGATATCGAAGACCTTGCCTTCGACGCCGTCGATCATCACCAGATCGTCCACCTGATACGGCTTGGTGGTGTTGAGGACGATGCCGGAAAACACGTCGGCGAGAGTGCTTTGCAGCGCCAGACCGACCACGATAGCGACCACCCCGGAGGTGGCCAGCAGGCCTTTGACCGGCAGCTCAAGCACGTAACCGGCCGCCGCGACAATCGCGACCAGAAACACCAGCGCGCCGATGACATCCTGCAACAGGCGACCGCTGTGACCGATGCGGCGCATCAGCGCCAGGCCGATCACTTCGGTCAGCACTCTTGCTGCGTACAGCCACCAGAGAATCCCCAGCGCCGTCGCCCCCAGTTGTGCCACGCGATCATCGGCGAACAGCGGCGCCTGCAACGGGCTGACACCGGCGTTGATCACCAGCGCGCTGAACGCCAGAAACAACGCCAGACGTACGCCGACTCGCGGTGCGCGATGGGTGAAGGGCGAGAAATGCCAGAGTGCGGCGTCGAGCAGCAACAGCACAGCGCTCCAGGACAGCAGGTGGGCGTAGAAAAGACTCATGACCGGTACTCCGCGACGCTGGTGAGAAAAAAGATCGCAGCCTGCGGCGGCTCCTACAGGGAATCGTATTCCAGGGTAGGCGCTGCCGCAGACTGCGATCTTTTGCTTTTATGGATTCAGATGAGTCTTCAGCTCGGCTGCCGCTTGGCGCACCGCAGCCTTAACCTCTGGTATCTGGCTCAGCGGATTGAGCAGGCCGAAGTCATGAATCATCCCGTTGTAGCGCACCGAGGTCACCGGCACGCCGGCCGCATCCAGGTGCCGCGCATAGCCTTCACCTTCATCACGCAGCACGTCGAACTCGGCGGTCTGCACCAGCGCAGCGGGCAGGCCCTTGAGCTGTTCGCCGCTGGCATTGAGCGGCGAGGCGTGGATCTGCGCACGCTCGGCCGGGTTGGTGGTGTAGTTGTCCCAGAACCACTGCATCATGCCCTTGGTGAGGAAGTGGCCCTCGGCAAATTGCTGGTACGACCCGTCGTCGAACTGCGCATTGGTCACCGGCCACATCAACAGCTGGAAGCGCAGCGCCGGGGCTTTCTGCTCTTTGGCCATCAACGCTACGACCGCCGCCATGTTGCCGCCGACGCTATTGCCGGCCACCGCCAGACGCTTGCCATCGACACCGATGTCCTTGCCGTGCTCGGCCACCCATCTGGTCGCAGCGTAAGCCTGGTTGATTGCGGTCGGGTACTGCGCTTCCGGCGATGGCGTGTAATCGACATACACCGCAACAGCGCCCGAGCCGACCACCAGATCACGAATCAGGCGCTGATGCGTCGGGAAGTCACCGAGCACCCAGCCGCCACCGTGGAAGAACATGAACACCGGCAACTCGCCCTTGACCTTGGCCGGACGCACCACTTTCAGGTTGAGGGTCTGGCCATCGACCTTGATCGCCTTGTCGCTGACTTCCACACCGGACAGATCAACCTTCACAGAGGCCTGCGCACCGGTCAGCACCGCACGGGCGTCTTTCGGGCTCAGTTGCTCCAGCGGACGACCACCGCCAGCGGCGAGGGCGTCGAGGAACGCTTGAGTGTTGTGTTCGACGCCGGGGCTGCCAGCGGCAAAAGCGCTGCTGACGGACAGGGCGAGGAGCGACGCGGCGAGGGTTTTCTTGACGATGTTCATGGGTGGAAATCCTTTTGAATGATTTTGATTGTTTGCCTGAGTTGCGGGCTGCTGTGGCACCGGGTTTGTGGCCTCAGCAACACCGTGAGCACAGATTAATGGGCTGCTGAAAAGCGAAAAAGCGGCTATAAAGCGTTTAACTGTCCACCAGAGAGTGACAATGAACCCGTTCGAAGACATGCGTATTTTTTGCCAGGTCATGGACTCCGGCAGCTTCACCGCCGCGGCCGACCAGTTGGGCCTGTCCAAGCAGTTCGTCAGCCGCCGTTTGATGCAACTCGAAGAGCGCCTCGGTGTGCGCTTGTTGAATCGCTCGACCCGCCGCCTCGACGTCACGCCTCTGGGGCAGAGCTATTACGAATCGGCGTTGCGCTTGCTCGCAGAAGTGGAGCAGGTCGAGCAGGGCATCGCTGGCGAAACCGCGGAGCCGCGCGGCACGATTCGCCTGAGCGCGCCGCTGTCGTTCGCCGTGGCGCATCTGGGTTGTCTGCTGCCGTTGTTCCTGCAGCGTTATCGCGAAGTCACCGTCGAGGTCGATTTGAGCGATCGCCCGGTCGACCTGCTCGGCGAGGGCTACGACCTGGCCCTGCGCATCGGCGTACTGGAGGACTCGACACTGATCGCCCGCCGCATTGCCAGCATCGAACGGGTCTACTGCGCCAGCCCGGCCTACCTCGCTGAACGCGGCACACCGCTCAAACCCGAAGACCTGCACAGCCATGACTGCCTGCCGTACGGCCACGGACGCTCGGTGCAATGGCGCTTCAACGAAGCGCCGGGCAAACCGGTACTGATCAACGTCGCCGGGCGCATGCGCGTCAACAACGGCGAACTGCTGCGAGACGCGGCGGTGCAGGGGATGGGGATTACCTATCTGCCGACCTTCATCGTCGGTGCGGCGCTGAAGGACGGACGGCTGGTGCCGGTGCTGGATGATTTACGCCCGGAGCCACTGACCTTGTCAGCGGTATATCCGCAGCATCGCCAGGCTTCGCGGCCGGTGCAAGCGCTGGTGGAGTTTTTGCGTGAGAAGCTTAATCAGAGCCACGTGAATCTTTGATCCCTACGCCGACCGAACTGTGGGAGCGAGCCTGCTCGCGAAGGCGATCATTCAGACGCTGAGGTGCTGACTGAACCAACGCTTTAGCGAGCAGGCTCGCTCCCACAGTAGATTGTCGGTGCATTCAAAGTCGCTCAGTTGGCGCGCTTGTCATCGCCTGGTTCGCCACCGACATGCACGCCATGGTCATCGCCTGCTTCACCGGCTCGGTGGACACCATGGTCGTCGCCTACCTCGCCAGCGCGATGGACGCCATGGTCATCCCCAGGTTCGGCGTGGGTACCGCTGCGGCCGGAGGAGGAAGACGCACTGTTGCCCGAGTGGCCCGAGCCATGGTCACTGCCGCTGTGGCCACTGTTGCCGCCACCTCCGCCACCTCCGCTGCCGCTGTTGCCGCCTCCGCCATGGCTGCCGCCGCCACCGCTTCCTCCGCCACCGCCGTTACCGCCGCTCCCGCCACCATTGCCACCGTGACTGCCGCCACCTCCACCTCCACTCCCGCTACCTCCGCTTCCACCACTCCCGCCACCGCTCCCCCCATCTTTGGCATGTGCACTGGACACCCCGGACAAACTGTCCGGAATCAGTACGGTAGACGCTGACAGAACGGCGCCGATGGCCATTGCCAGCACGAGCTTTTTAATCTGCATATCGTTCTCCGTGTTTATGGTTTTGTTTGGGAACGTACAGTGCGTTGCTGCCTGGATCCGACCCGTTCCCGTGGTCAGTGAATACTCGAGGCCAACTCGAAAATCGGGATGTACATCAGGATCACGATGACGCCGATCAGCAGGCCGATGAAGGTCATCAACAGTGGCTCGAACAGTTTCACGAACCATTCCAGCCAGCGGCTGATTTCCTCGTCGTAGAAGTCGGCGCTGCGTTCCATCATTTGACCGAGGTTGCCGGACTGCTCGCCTGCCCGCAGCAGACGCAGCGATACCGGCGTCACCAAGTGATTGAGTTCCAGCGCGGCTGACAAGGACTGGCCCTCGCGGACCCGTTCGCAGGCTTGATCCAGGCGCGTGCGCGAGGCCACGGTGAGCAAGCCTCGAACCATGCCCATTGCCGTCACCAGTGGAATTCCGCCCTGCAGCAGAATCCCCAGCGAGCGATAGAACCGCGCCAGCTCATACATGAAAATCCGTTGATGCACGGCCGGCAGTTTCTCCACCAGGCGATCCAGCCCACGGCGAAACGCCGGCTGTTTCTGCGCCACGGCGAGGGCAATGACCAGCGCCGCCAAGGCGCCAAAGAACTGCGCCTGGTGCGCATGCAGAAACATGCCGCTGCTCATCAATACCTGCGACAGCCACGGCAGGTTATTGCCCAGCCCTTCAAATACCAGACTGAAACGCGGCACCACGTAGCCCATCAGGAACAACACCACGCCACCGCCGACCACCAGCAAGAGCATCGGGTAGATCGAAGCACTGATGATTTTCTGCCGCACCTCGTCCATGCGCTGGCGATAACTGACGTAACGCCCCAATGCATCGCCGACCGCGCCAGTCTTCTCGCTGGACTGCACCAGCGCCACGTACAACGGCGGAAAAACTGCCGACAACTGCGCCAGCGCCTGTGAGAAGGATTTGCCTTCATAAAGCAGGCGCACCAATTCGCTGAGGGTCTTGCGCGCAGCGAGGGCGCTTTCCTTTTCGGCGAGGCTTTCCAGCGCATCGATCAGCGGCAGGCCTGCGTTGAGCAGGGTGGTCAGTTCCTGGCTGAACAGCACCAGGTTGAAGGTCTCGCGCTGACGCAGTTTCAGCGCACGCCAGTGCTTGTCGGCGTGCACACTGAGCACCCGCAGACCCTGGTCCTCGGCAATCCGCCGCGCTTCGCTGTCTCCCGGCGCTTCGACGCGCATCGACACCACGCCGGCCTTGCCGACCGCTTTGAGATGAAATCGCATGGGGCCGCGCTCCGCTCATTGCCAATTGGTGACTTCAGCGTTCTCGCCTTCGCCGCCGGGCTGGCCGTCCTTGCCCATCGACAGCAAGTCGTACTCGCTGTTTTCGCCGGGGTAGCGGTAGGCGTAGTTACGGCCCCATGGATCCTGCGGCAGCTTTTTTTGCAGGTATGGGCCGGTCCATTTCGCCTCATCACTGGGTGCCAGTACCAGCGCCTGCAAGCCTTGTTCGGTCGACGGGTAATGGCCGACTTCCAGGCGGTACAGATCCAGCGCTTTGCTCAGACCTTCGATTTGCGCCTTGGCCACCTTGACCTCGGAGCGACCGAGCTGGGCAAAGTATTTCGGCGCGACGATACCGGCCAGCAGGCCGAGCACCACCAGCACCACGAGCAATTCAAGCAGGGTAAAACCGCGTTGGCCACGCGGACGAAAGGGCCGCTTCATGATGATCTCCCGTAGATGGCAATCGAGTCGCCATAGGGGCCTATGCAATTGCCATGCTCAGCCCCGCAGGAAACCATCTGCCGCGCTGGAGGCCTTGTTATTCGGGCCTTGCAGAAAACGGCACAGTGCTTGCGTAGAGCTCGATCGTGATCGGCCACTGGGGCATTTCCCCCAATTTATCGGGGGCCGGTCCGGGGAGGCCCGACATGAAATTTCTCGCCAGTGGATTGCTCGGATGTGCGCTGCTCAGCGGCGCCGCGCAAGCCGATGTCTTCATCTCCGTGGACGCCAAGGGCAGCTACGTGCTGTCCAACGTGCATCGGCCCGGACGCACTTACGAACGAGTCATTCACGAGGCGGACGCGGCAGTGGCCAGCCTCGACCAGCAGCCACAGATGATCGCCAATCAGCCTTACGCAGAGCTGGTTTCCGCAGCGGCCAAAGTCAACCAGTTGCCCGAGGCGCTGTTGCACGCGGTGATCAACGCCGAGTCGCATTACAACCCCGGCGCCACCTCAGCCAAAGGCGCGGGTGGGCTGATGCAATTGATGCCCGACACCGCGCGCGAGCTGGGCGTGACCGACGTCTATGACCCCAAGGCCAACATCCAGGGCGGGGCCAGATACCTCAAGCGCCTGATGACCCTGTTCAACAACGACATCGCTCTCGCCGTGGCGGCGTACAACGCCGGCCCGGATGCGGTGCTCAGCCGTGGTCGGGTGATTCCACCGTTCGCCGAAACCCAGCGCTATGTGCCGAATGTGCTGCGCCAGTACCGGCGTCTGCAGGGCTTGGCGATGGATGCGCCGTTGTGAGCCCTTTACCCGATTCCCCACTTTCGGGGCCAACCGGGCAGGCCGGGAAAGTGGGGCAAACGGGTGGGGAATATCCCCCGAATTCTCAGGTCGGCGCTTTAACTGACTGATATGCAGAAGGATTTTTTGTGGCACGCGGCTTGCTCCGGGGCATTTGTCCAGAAGTGTTCCAAAGAGCACCCACTACGAGGTTACCGATCATGGCTGGCTTTCCTCACGTTCCATCCCTGATTAACGGGTTGTTGATAATGGCCTCGCTGCTCAGCGTCGAACTGGCCGGCGCGGCGGTACGTTGCGAGCGCAACCTGGTGGCCAACGTCGTGGCGTTCGATCAGCCGCTGATGTTCAACCGCCTCGGTGCGCAAAACGCCAACGGCATGATGTTCGCCCTGCGCCGCGACGTGGTCGATGAGCACGACGTGTCGCTGGCTTACGGTGGCGCGGCGGTGCCAGGCAAGGTTGCGTTGCGGCCTGACAAGCGTCCACGGCCCTTGGTATTGCGGGTGGCGGCTGGGGACTGTCTGACGATCAATCTGCAGAACCTGCTCGACTATCAGGCCAACCCGAACAAGCATGTCGAAGGGGCGGAAGGTGAGGAAAACCCCAACGCGATCGACGCGTTCAAGGTCGATGAGCAAGTGGCTGACCGCCACATCGGTTTCCAGGTCAACGGCCTGCAAGCGGTCAACAGTATCGACGATATTTCATCGTTCACCGGGCGTAACCCCAACACCTTGATCGTGCCGGGAGCCAGCCGTTCCTACACCCTGTTTGCCGAGCGCGAAGGCGCGTTTGCCGTGAGCAGTCGAGGCGCCACTTTTGGTGGCGAAGGCGCTGCGGGCAACGTCGCCAACGGGCTGTTCGGCCAAGTGGTCGTGCTGCCCAAGGGCGGCCGCAGCTACCGCAACACGCTGAGCGAAGAAGAAATGCGCCTGGCCACCAGTGGGCGCACGCCGGCCGGGCAGCCGATCGTCGACTACCAGGCGCGCTATCCGCAACGCGAACCGTGGCTGCGCGAAGGCAAGGCCGGCACGCCGATCATCAACATGGTCGACGGCAGCGAAATCATCTCCAGTGAAAGTGACGCGATCGTGATGGGCAGCAACGCCGACGGCAGCTTCCCGCCCAGCACCTATCCGCTGGAGTCGGTGGGCAAACGCAACCCGGCGATCCCGAATCGCTTGGAGCCGTTTCGCGATTTCGCTTCGCAATTCCAGGATGAAACCGCCGCCACCCAGGCATTCCCCGCCTATTGGGCCGACCCGGTGATGGCCCATGTGCTGGAACCGACCCGCGATTCGTTCATGATCAATTACGGCTCCGGCGGCATGGGCGCCGAAGTCGTCGCCAATCGCCTGGGTGTAGGGCCGATGCACGATTGCCTGTCCTGTGCCTATGAGGAATTTTTCCTCAGCTCGCACACCGTTGGCGACGTCGCCATGCTGGTTGACGTACCGGCCAACGCCGGGCTGGAAAACATCGCTCCCGGGCAGACCCCGAACGCCGATCAGATTGGCGTGAAGGCGACCATGGCGCTGTTCCCGTCGGAGCCGTCGAACGTCAATCACAGCTACATCGGCGACTTCGTCAAATTTCGCAATACCCACAACGGTCACGAGCAGCACATCTTCCACCTGCACGGCCATCAGTGGCTGTTCAATCCCAACGACGACAACTCCGATTACGTCGACGCCCAAGGCATCGGTCCCGGTGCCGGTTACACCTATGAAATCGCCAATGGCGGTTCAGGCAACCGCAATCGGGTAGCGGGCGATGCGATCTATCACTGCCACTTCTATCCGCACTTTGCCCAGGGCATGTGGTCGATGTGGCGGGTGCATGATGTGTTCGAAGAGGGCACCCGGCTCGACGTTTCGCAGCAAGGCGCCGATGGCTATCACAGCGAACCGTTTGCCCTGCGCAGCGGCAAACCGGCGGCCGGCGCGCGCGCCTTGCCGGACGGCGAAATCGTCGCCGGCACACCGATTCCGGCGATCGTTCCGCTGCCGGGCAAAGCCATGGCGCCGATGCCGGGCAAAGTCGTGGTAGTGCCGAAAATCGGTGAAACCCTGGTCGCCGGCCATGATGACGAGGATGACGAAGAAGAGGGCGATGATGACGGTGAGCACCATGGCGGCAACGCTGGTGGTCAAGCCATCGGCTCCCTGGCGCTGGTCGATCGCAGCGAAGCCAACCGCAATGCTGACGGCAGCCTGAAAAACCCTGGCTATCCGTTCTGGATCGGCGGCATGGAAAGCTCGGTCGGCCAACGTCCGCCAACCCCGCCACTGGACATGCTCGACGCGGCCACCGCGCAAGCGCTCAAGGCCAGCGGCAAGGCGCTGTGGGCCAACCTCGACCCGGCGCAGTCCGGTGGCTGGGACGGCGGCCTGCAACGGCATACTCTCGACGGCGTGGCGGCCGGAGGTGAGGCGCATACGGTGACCACTTCGCTGGACTTCTCAAAGGAAGTGGTGCGGGCCAAACCGATCTACATGCCGGAGGAGGGCACCGAGGTCGAACAGGCCGCAATGGCCTTCCACGCGAAAAAGGATCACCCGAGCTATGCCTTGCTGCCCGGCAATCAAGTGGTGGCCAAGGCTTTCCGTACCAACGGCGCCTTGCCGATGGCCGGCGCGCCTTACTACGAACCGTGCATGGACGACCGGCAGAAACGCTTGACCAACAGCGCCGGCAGCGGTGAATTCAACAGCGGCGAGCGCATCGATGGCCTGTCGTTTGTCGGTGCCTCGACGTTCACCGCCGACCGGCCACGGATTTACAAGGCTGCCAACATTCAGTTCGACGCGGTGTACAACAAAGTCGGTTATCACTTCCCGCAGGCGCGCATTCTCGCGCTGTGGGAAGACGCCTGGCCGGTGATCACCAAACAGCGTCCGCCAGAGCCACTGGTGATGCGCATGAACACCTTCGACTGCGTGCAGTACCAGCAAACCAACCTGGTGCCGGCCACGTACGAGATGGACGATTATCAGGTGCGCACACCGACCGACGTGATCGGTCAGCACATCCACCTGCCAAAGTGGGATCTGACTTCCGCCGATGGTTCGTCCAACGGCTGGAATTATGAGGACGGTGTGCTTTCCCCGGGCGCTGTGCAGGAACGCATTCACGCCATCCGTGCGTTCAACCAGTGCGAGGGCAGTGACCCGCGCGACGGCACTCAAGCCTGCCCGAAAGCCAAGGCACACCCGTTCTTCGGTCAGTACGGGCGGGCTGACTGGGTTGGCGCGCGCACGGCGATGCAGCGCTGGTTCGTCGACCCGGTGGTGAACATCAAAGGTGTCGATCGCGGCCTCGGCACGATCTTCACCCACGACCACCTCGGCCCATCGACGCACCAGCAGATCGGGCTGTACGCCACGGTGCTGGCGGAACCGGCCGGTTCGACCTGGCTGCACGCCGAGACCGGCGAGCCGTTGTACAGCGGCGCGCGTCAGGACGGCGGGCCGACGTCGTGGCAAGCGGTGATCAACACCGGTGACCTCGATGGCGACGGCAAGAACGACAGCTTCCGCGAGTTCTTCCTTGAATACAGCGACTTCCAGCACGCCTATGAAGCCGGCGTCTACGTCGGTGCCGGACCCAATGGCGTGCCCAATGCGCAAGCGTTCCCGGCCACCGCCGACAGCTTCCGCTACGCGATCAATCCGCCAGTGCGCAACAACGCCAGCACTCTGCTTGAAGGCGTGCTGGAAGTGCAGGGCGGTCAGGTGCCGGGCTGTCCGAGCCGGCCGTGTCCGCAGGCGATTTCGGTGGATGACCCAGGCATGTTCGTCGTCAATTACCGCAACGAGCCGCTGGCCCTGCGCGTGTACGACCCGAACAAAGTCGGCCCGGATGGCAAGCGCGGCATGCAGGCCGACGGCCTCGGCGGAGATCTGTCGTTCGCCATGCAAAGCCGCACCGACCGGGCGATCCCGGCGATGAACCTGGCGCCGAACCTGCTCACCGCAGCCACCGGGCCAACCGGCGGCACTACGCTGTTCCCGCCGCACATCAACAAGGGCGGTGCCGAACCGGGCGATCCGTTCACGCCGATGCTGCGTACCTACACCGGTGACAACGTGCGGCTGCGGGTGCATGCCGGGGGCCATGAGGAGGAACACAACGTGACCCTGCATGGCGTGAAATGGCTGCAGAGCGGTTCCGGTTTCGGCAACAGCTCCAACTCCGGCTGGCGCGCCTCGCAGATGATCGGCATCTCCGAACAGATGGGCTTCATTGCACCGGTGTCGATGCTCTCCAGCTCAGCGGCGACTACGGGCGACTATCTGTACTCGATGGACGCTTCGATCGAAGGCTACTGGAGCGGTATCTGGGGCGTGATGCGCAACTACACCGCCAAGCGCAATGACCTTTTTGCGATTCCCAACAACCCGAGCCCGGCGGGCATGCGTAACACGGTCGCTTTCGAGGGCAGTTGTCCGCGGATCAGCGCCAACCCCAACGGTATCGGCACGCGACCCACTGTGCAGCGCAACTATGAAGTGGTCGCCGCGCTGGCCAATGACATTCTCGGCAATGCCCTGGGCCTGACCATCGGCGATTCCGCAGGACTCGGCCAGCATGTCGGCGGGCCGCTGAATCCGGCCGGTGGGACCCTGGTGCTGAACTCGCGCACGGTGAGCATTCCCCAAGTCACGGTGACCGATCCGGAGGACGGCGAAACCATCACCATTGGCGGTCAGAGCGGGCCGTTGCACGACCCGACCGCGATTCTGTATGTGCGCAAAGCCGATCTGGATCCGCTCAGCGGCAAGCTCAAGCCCGGCATCCCGGTCGAGCCGCTGGTGCTGCGCGCAGCGGCGGGGGATTGCATCAATATCACCCTGGAAAACCGTTTGCCGGGCGTGATGCCTGATTTGACTCAGACCGCTGTCATGCAGGGGATGGTCAAGCGCGATCGCAACAGTGGTCTGGGCTCGACCACCTTCAGCAACAACCTGCTGCGGCCGTCCAGCCACGTCGGTCTGCACGCGCAGCTGTTGGCCTACGACATCACCAAATCCGACGGTGCCAACGTCGGCGCCAACCCGATCCAGACCGTGCCACCGCGCGTCGGCAACAGTGGCGCGTATCCGACCCGGACCTATCAGTACTACGCCGGGCATCTGGAGCGTGAAGGCAAACCGGTGACGCAGTTGGGCCGCAGTGTTGACAACATCAACGCCACGGCGGTGGAGTTCGGCGGGCTCAACATCACCCCGGCGGACGTGATCAAGCAGCCGCAAAAAGGTCTTGGCGCAGCGATGAGCATCCTGCCGATCGGCGCGACCTGGGTTGACGATGTACGCAAGGTCAACGCCACGGTCACCGCGCCGGGGCAAACCAGCTACCGCGATTTTGCGATGGTCTGGCACAAGGCGTTGAACACCCGTTGGGCCAATGGCCGGCCTGTCGAGGGCATTGCGGCTGAAGGCTTGGGTGTGCCGACCGATCCGCAGGACAACTCGAGCATGGCGATCAACTACAAGACCGAACCGCTGTGGTATCGCTTCGGCCTTGCGCCTGACGCACCGTTCGGGCATGCCGACGGCGCCGGTTACGGCGATATGGCCAACGCGCACATGGCTTACAGCAATGCGCTGATCGGCGGCGATCCGCAAACGCCGGTGCTCTACGCGAAACCGGGACAACCGTTGCGCACGCATATTCTGATGCCCAGCGGCGGCAGTCGTGGCAGCACCTTCCAGCTCGACGGACATGTCTGGTCGGTCAACCCGTTCCAGGCCGAGAAGAGCGACACCGGCGGTTATCCGATGGGCAGTCCGGGCGTCGGTTCGGTGCGCTTCGGCTACAACCCGATGTCGATGTACATCGGCGCCCACGAAAGCATCCTCCCGGCGGCGCACTTCAGCTTCATGATCCCCAGCGCCGGCGGCAGCAACGCGATACCGGGCGATTACCTGTTCCGCGACTACGGCGCCTACGGCAACACCTCCGGGCTATGGGGACTGCTGCGCGTGACCAACGAAGCGGAACCGGCACCGCAGGGGCAGTAGGCACAAACGCAAGGCCTGTAAATGCAAAAACTGTGGTAGCGAGCCTGCTCGCGAATGGGAGCAACTCGGTTTTTAAGGGTGACGCTGAAGACGCCTTCGCGAGCAAGCCCGCTCCCACAGTGGGCAATGGTGGCAGTGAGGGAGTGGGATGGATGCAAATCCTTTGTGGGCAATGGTGGCAGTGAGAGAGTGTGATGGATGCAAATCCCTTGTGGGAGCGAGCTTGCTCGCGAATGGGACAGCTCGGTTTTTTAAGGGTGACGCTGGAGACGCCTTCGCGAGCAAGCCCGTTCCCACAGTGGGCAATGGTGGCAGTGAGAGAGTGGGATGGATGCAAATCCCTTGTGGGAGCGAGCTTGCTCGCGAATGGGGGCAATTCGGGTTCGACGGTGGCGCTGAAGACGCGTTCGCGAGCAGGCTCGCTCCCACAGGGGCCGGTGTTTTGCCAGATGAAGAGGTAGGGGAGTGCCAGATGAACAGGATCATCAACATCATCGGTATTTGCACGCTGGCCATGGTCGGGGCGGTGCTGACGCTGAGCGAGATTGCCGTGGCGCAAACCGCTGGCGAGCAGACGCTCAAGAGGGACGGCGTGACGGTGGACTTCGCCCTCAAACCGCTTGCCGCTGACGGCAAACTGCGCGAAGGCGAATTCGCCGATGTGCAGTTTCGCGTGACCGACAGTGCTTCCGGGCAGGCCTTGTCCGGTGTGGCGCCGGGGGCGTGGATCGATGCGCAAACGGTCGCCGCTGATCAGGCCCAGGGCCGCGATCAGAGCTGCAAGGCGCGCGTCGGTGTGTTCCTCAAATCCAACATCGGCGCGCGCCCGCTGCTCGACCTCAACAGCTATTTCCTGCTGGTCATGAACCGTGATGCCAGCATCGCGGTGGTCGATCCCTCGGTGTCGGTCGGCGGCATCACCAGCACCCTGGCGCGGATCGAGCTCAAACAGCCGCCGATGGATTGGGTCACGCCCACCGACAACAAACGTGTATTCGTGTCGATGCCGACCGCCGGCGAAGTGGCAGTGATCGACAGCGAGCAGTTCAAGGTGCTCGATTCGATCAAGGCCGGCAGCCAACCGGTGCGCGTCGCGCTGCAACCGGACGAACGCCTGCTCTGGGTCGGCAATAACGCCAGCAAAGGCGAAGACTCCGGCGTCACAGTGATCGACAGCCAAAGCCTCAAGCCGCTCAAACATTTGCCGACCGGGCGCGGCCATCACGAAATCAGCTTCAGCAAGGACAGCCGTTTCGCCTTTGTCAGTAACCGCGACGACGGCACGTTGAGCGTGATCGACAGCGCCAGCCTGGCCATCGTCAAGCAGGTCAGAACCGGCTCCCACCCTTTGTCGGTTGCCTATTCGGCATTGTCCGGCGCGGTGTACGTGGCCGACGGCAAAGACGGCACCGTTACGGTGATTGACGCCAACAGCCACGCCGTGCGCCGGGTGATCACGTTGCAGCAAGGTCTCGGCCCGATGGGTTTCAGCGCTGACGGGCGTTTCGGCGTGGTACTCAACACCCTGGCGAACCGCGCCAGTGTGATCGACGCGGCCACTGACACGGCTATCCATGACCTCGAAGTCTCCGCCGAGCCTTACCAGTTGGTGTTCACCCAAGCCTATGCCTACGTGCGCGGACTGGCCTCGCCCAAGGTCAGCATGATCAATCTGTCTTCGTTGGGCGAGGGGCGCCAGCCCATCATCCAGGGCTTCGAAGCCGGCCCGCAACCACCGCGCATGGCCGGTGATCTGCCGCTCGCGTCGAGCCTTGCGGTATCGCGCGACGACAACGCGGTGTTCGTCGTCAACCCGGTGGACAACACCACTTACTTCTACGCCGAAGGCATGAACGCGCCGATGTCCGGCTATCCCAATCGCGGCCAGATCGCCCGCGCGGCCATGGTCATCGACCGTAGCCTGCGCGAGGTCTCGCCGGGGCTTTACAGCGCCCGGGTGAAACTGCCGCCGGCCGGGCGTTTCGATGTAGCGTTCCTGCTCAATCAACCGAACATCATTCACTGCTTCAGCGCACTGATCGAAGCCGATGGCGCGGTGGCGAAACACTTCGGCCAGCCGCAAGTCGAGTTTCTTCTGGACAAGACCACTGCTGCGCTCAATGACCCGTACGTGGTGCGTTTTCGCATCGTGCAGGGCAAACAGAAACTGCAGCGCAGCGGTGTGAAAGACGTGCAATTGCGCTATTACCTGGCGCCCACCTCTCACCCGCGTGAGGTCGCCGCGCAGGAAGTTTCCGCCGGCGTGTATGAAGCGCCGATCACCCTCGACCGCAGTGGCGCCTGGTACCTGCATGTGCGAGCGGCGTCGCTGGGGGCCGGTTTCGACGACAAGACGTTTGCCAGTGTCCGGGTCGCCCCGGGCCAGACGCCCTGAAGAGGAGTTTCACCATGAACCGATTTGTATCCAGTGGCGTGCTGACCCTGTGTCTGTTGAGCTTCGGCATTCAACAAGCCCAGGCCCATTCCGCAGACGAACATGCCGGGCATACGGCGCCGCCACGCAGCAGTCAGGAGCACGCCCAGGTGAAGTTTGCCAACGTGCCATTGTTTGATCAGGACGGTAAGAGCGTACGCCTTGAGCCGGATCTGGTGCAGGGCAAGATTGTCGTCATGAGCTTCATCTACACCAGTTGCACCACGGTGTGCCCGGTGGTCTCGTCGATCATGGGCAAAGTGCAGAAACAACTCGGTGCACGGGTCGGCGATGAGGTGCAACTGGTGTCGATCAGCATCGACCCCCAGCGCGACGATCCCAAACGCCTGCAGGAATATGCCCGCAGCTTTCAGCAGGGGCCGGGGTGGAGCTGGCTGACCGGCTCGCCTCAGTCGATCAATGAAACCCTCAAAGGTCTCGGCAGTTTCAGCGGCGATTTCAAAAGCCACCAGCCGCTGATTCTGGTCGGCGATGGCGACAGCCGCCACTGGGCGCGCTACTACGGTTTCACCGATCCGGCGCTGCTCAGCAAGGAAGTGGAAAAGCTCAGCGGCCTGCGCACCCACGCCAGACATACCGCCATCGCCATGGAGCATCAGCCATGAGAATGCTCGACTGGATTTCGCTGAGCGTATGTTTCTGGATTTTCAGCAACTTCGCGTTTGCCCATGAAGGCCATGCGCCCGATGCCCCGACGAGCGTTGTCGCCGCACCGGCCAAAGGCACTCACGACGCGCAGACATGGTTTACCGACACGCCGTTGTTGGACCAGAACGGCCAGACCTTGCGCTTCTACAGCGACGCCTTGCAGAACCGCGTGGTCCTGCTCAACGTGATTTTCACCAGTTGCAACGATGCCTGCCCGCTGATCACCCGCAAGCTCAAGGAAGTCCGCGAGCTGCTGGGCGACCAGGCCGACGCGATCACTTTCATTTCCCTTACCAGTGACCCGCTGCGCGATACGCCGGCGGTGCTCAAGGCTTACACCTTGAAGCAGGGTTCCGATGACCCTCATTGGCTTTTTCTCACCGGCGACAAGGCGCAGATGGACCTGGTGCTGAGCCGCATCGGCCAGATCGTGCCAACCCCGGAGCAGCACTCCACCCAGCTGATCGTCGGCGACGTCGCCAACAAACGCTGGAGCAAGATCCGCCCCGATGCCCCGGCCGCCGCCATTGCCCAGCGCTTGCAATTGCTGACAATGCCCGTGGCCGACCGCTGAGCCTGCGCCATGAACCCTGGCCGCTCACTCGCGCTGATTCTGCTCCTTGGCATCAGCCTTGGCGCCACAGCTCAGCCGCTGACGCTTGAGGAGGCGGCCGGCAAGCGCTTGTACCGCGAAGGGCTGTCGGACAGCGGCGAGCCGGTCATGGCGCGGGTAGGCGCGGCGGACGTGGCGCTGCCGGCGACCAGCCTGCCATGCGCCAACTGCCACGGCGCCGATGGCCTCGGACGGCCTGAAGGCGGTGTGCGTCCGCCACCACTGAACTGGGCACGGCTGACCAGCATTTACGGCCAGCAACAGGTCAACGGTCGGCGCTACCCGGCCTACACCGAAACCAGCCTGGCGAGGCTCATCGAACAGGGCCGCGATCCGGCAGGCAATCGCCTCGACCCGAGCATGCCGCGCTTCGTCCTGTCGATGAAGGACCAGCGCAACCTCACTGCGTACCTCAAACGGCTCGCCGACGAGCGCGACCCCGGCCTCGACAACGAGACCTTGCACCTGGGGACCTTGCTGCCCAGCCAGGGGCCGTTGGCCGAGGAGGGCATGACGGTGGCAGCGGTGCTCAGCGGCAGTGTCGCGCGGATCAATCAGGCGGGCGGCATTCATGGCCGGCAGGTGCGTTTGACGGTGATCGATCCCGGACCGGATCGCGCCAGTGCCGAACTGGCCTTGCGTCAATTGATCGAGCAGGAGCAGGTGTTCGCCTTGATCGCACCGCTGGCGCCGGCCCTCGACAGCGAATTGGCGACGCTGCTGGAACTGGCCGGCGTACCGCTGATCGGTCCGTTATCGATGCCTGGCGCCCTGCAGACCAGCGTGCAGATTTTCGCGCCGTTGCCCGGGCTGCGCGAGCAACTGCTGGCCTTGGCCGATTACGCCACGGGCAGCTTGCGGGTGTTGCAGGGGCCGACCCTGATTGCCTATCCCGATGACCCGGTACAGGCGCAAGCGGCGCAAAGCCTCGGTCAATATCTGCAGGGGCATGGCTGGGAAAAAGTCAGCTTGCACGCCTACGACGCGGCGGCCGAGCAACTGCCCCTCGGGTCGCGCTCGGTGTTCTATCTGGGCAGCGGCGGCGGTTTCAGTCGCTTGGCCACGCGCCTGCGTAACGCCGGCCAGGTGCCGTATCTGTTTGCCGCTTCGAGCCAGGTCGCCGGCGATCTGCTGCAAGTGCCGGAAGGCTTTTCCCGGCGCGTGTTTCTCGCCTATCCCTTCGTGCCCAGCGACTGGACGCAAAGCGGGCGCATGGCGTTGTCGACGTTGCGTGAGGGCCAAGGGCTGGGCGCGCAACATGCGGTGCTGCAAGTCGGCGCCTACGCCTCGATGTTGTTGCTCGGCGAAGGCATGAAGCAGGCCGGCCGGGATGCCAGCCGGGAAAAACTCGTCGCCGCGCTCGAAGGCCTGCATGATTTCGACACTGGCCTGACGCCGCGCCTGAACTTCGGTCCCGGGCGGCGCCTGGGCTTGAACGGCGCCCATGTGGTGACCGTGGATTTGCCCGATCAGCGCTTCTATCTGGTGGCGCCGTATAAACCGATGGTTGCCAGCCCCTGACGGAGGCTCCGCTCATGAAGCTCATAACCCTGATGTGGCTGCTGATCTGCTGTTTGCCGGCGGCGTGGGCCGACAACGGGCCGGCGGCGGCGCGGGTCAATGGCGAGGAAATTTCGCAGTTTCGTCTCGAGCGCTATTTCGCCGAATACCTGGAAGATCAGGGCCGCGCCGTGGCGAGCATTCGCAATCCCAAGGCCTACAGGCAGCTGCGCCGGGCTGCGCTGGATGCGCTGATCGACCGCGAGCTGCTGTGGCAGGAGTCACGCAAGCGCGGTGTGCTCATTGACGAGCAAACGCTCCAGCAACAGATCAATCAGACACGCACCGCACTCGGCGGCGCTGAGCCCTTCGGTCGGCGGTTACAGGACGCCGGCTTCGACGAGGCGTCGTACCGCGATTACCTGGCTCGTGAACTGGCCGCGCAGCAAATGTTTGCCGCATTGCTGCGTCAGCGTTTCACCCGCACTCAGCAACTGCTGATCAAGGTTGCGCCGAATGCCGATGCCACCACCCAGGCACAAGCGCAGCTACGCTTGATACAGATGCGAGCGTCTATCATTGCCTCTGCAGGCTTCGTCAGCGCAACGGTGCGCTCACCATTCGGCTGGCACCTGGTCTATCTAGAGAACCACTGGGAGGCGAGCGATGTCCCACGTATGCAAGGGCTGGAATCAGTCGGGGATGAACGCGCTCGACAGCAACAGGCCCAGGCTCGTCGTCAGGTGCTCGCACAATTGCGGGCGCAGAACAGGATCGAACGAATTGACGACGATTGAAGCTTCCCCCCCAATAGTGGGGAATGGCTTCGATGCCCATTCAGGTGCTTCCCCGTTTCTGGGGAACGGGGTACCGGGACGAGCGGGCATTATCATTGAATTCAAGGACATGAAGACTTAAAAATACTGGCATTGCGCCTGGCATGAAGTGTGCGTTACCGAGAGTAAGGCACACTCCACCAGACCCGGGCTCAAGGTTTCATCTGCCGGATCTGCTGCTTCAAGGAGTCGACCTTGGTTAACAAAGTACTGGTTGTCGAAGACGAACAGCTGCTTGCACAGAACCTTCAGGATTATCTGTCGGCGCAAGGGCTGGACGTCCGGATTGCACATGACGGAGCGACGGGTATCGGTTTGGCCGAAGCGTTTGCTCCCGATGTACTGGTGTTCGATTACCGCTTGCCCGATATGGAAGGTTTTGAGGTGCTCGACGCCGTCCGCCAGAACAGGATGTGCCATTTTGTGCTGATAACGGGTCACCCGACCGCCGAAGTCTGTGAGCGGGCGCGGCAACTGGGGGTCAGCCACATCCTGTTCAAACCGTTTCCCTTGGCGGAACTGGCCCGAGCTGTCTGCGACCTTTTAGGCATCAAGCGTGAAGCGAAACCCGGTGCGAGCCCTTCCGAAGGGTTTGTCGAACGACGCCAGAGCAGGACCGAGAGCTTCCCGTTGCAGTTGTACGATGGCAGTTGGGTGTTGGCGGATCGGCGACGAAGTCGCGCGACGGCCATGGCACCGGACGACGATCAGATGCTCACCGGGGAGTAATGGCGCGATCAGACGTTCCGGCACTTGCCGCCAAGGTTTGCCGCGCCGACAGGGCTCTAAGCCCCGGTTGGAGAGCAAGCCATGGAACGTCTGTCCGTTGTCGTCGAACCACCGCAGGCGCAAACCGCTTCAGAGCGGTTTACCTGTGAACAGGTTGCTCAGGCCCGGGCACGGGCCGCCACCTCGGGCGAACGCGTCCTCGATGCGCTTGCCGTGCTCTGCGAATTGGCGCCGATGCCGTTCATTGATTGCCTCGGCGCGACCCTGCATTACCCGGTGCTGGCCACCGACAGCCTGTTTCAAGCGACGCCGGTATTCGACCGGGTCACCCTCGCGCAATGCCTCAAACGTGAATTCATCCTGCTGCGCCATAACGACGAAGTCATTGGCGTATTCGCCGACCCCTTCGAGTCGGCGCGGCTGGCCTGGATAGACGACTGCCTGCACGGCGCGCCGCTGTATCTGGTGCACGCCGATGACCTCAAGGCCTATCTGGCCCGCCATGAAGAAAGCTTCCACGCCGTCGACTCGCTGAATGCCCAGGGCGACACCCATCACGAAATCGACACCCTGCAAAGCCTGTCGCTGACGAGTATCAGCGAAGACGCCAGCAGCGTGGTGAAACTGGTCAACTCGACCCTGTACGACGCGCTGAAAATGCACGCCAGCGACATCCATCTCGGCACCACCGGCAATGGCCTGGTGATCAAGTACCGCATTGACGGCGTGCTCAACAACATCAGCAAGGTCCAGGGGTGCGAGTTCGCCGAGCAGGTGATCTCGCGGGTCAAGGTCATGGCCGAGCTGGACATCGGCGAAAAGCGTGTGCCGCAGGATGGCCGCTTCAAGATCGGCATCAATGGCCGGCAGATCGATTTTCGTGTGTCGATCATGCCGAGCATTTTCGGTGAAGATGCGGTGCTGCGGGTGCTCGACAAACAGGATCTGGCCGACAAGGTCTGCGGCGTGCAACTGCAGGCGCTGGGTTTTGAAGACGAAACCTTGCGCCAGTTGCGCCGCCTCGCCGCCGAGCCCTACGGCATGGTGCTGGTGACCGGCCCGACCGGCAGCGGCAAGACCACCACGCTGTACGCGATGATCACCGAGATCAACCATGGCGTGGACAAGATCATCACCATCGAAGACCCGGTCGAATATCAACTGCCGGGGGTGTTGCAAATTCCGGTCAACGAGAAGAAAGGCCTGACCTTCGCCCGTGGTCTGCGCTCGATTCTGCGCCATGACCCGGACAAGATCATGGTCGGCGAAATCCGCGACCCGGATACCGCACAGATCGCCGTGCAATCGGCGCTCACCGGTCACCTGGTGTTCACCACCATCCACGCCAACAACGTCTTCGACGTGATTGGCCGTTTCACGCAAATGGAAATCGACCCCTACAGCCTGGTCTCGGCGCTCAACGCGATCCTTGCTCAGCGCCTGATCCGTCTGGTCTGCACCAGTTGCAGCGCAGCGGTCAGGCCGAGCGATGAAGAGCTGCGCGCCTCGGGCCTCGATCCGCAAAAAGTCGAGCACTACCACTTCGTCCATGGCAAGGGCTGCGGCCACTGCCGGGGCAGCGGTTATCGCGGGCGTACGGCGATTGCCGAGTTGCTGCACCTGGACGACGAACTGCGGCAGATGATCGTCGAGCGTCAACCGATCACCCAAATCAAGGCTCTGGCCTGCGCCCGTGGTTTGCGCCTGTTGCGCGAATCGGCGCTGGAGCTGGTAGAGCAGGGCCGCACCACGCTGGAGGAGATCAATCGTGTCACTTTTATCGCGTGAGCGTTTTATCGCCGTGCTCGGCGCCAGCGGTGTTGGCCTGGGGCAGCGGCGCGGTAGCGACACTCTCTGGCTGGGCAGTGTCGGTTACATCGACGAAGGCTTCCAGAGCTACGCGGTGGCGCTCGACACCCTCGATCGCTTGCTCGGTGAACACGCCCGCGCCGGCGCCGAAGTCAGCGTAGTGATTTCCGGCCACTTCAGCCGTTTCTGCCTGGTGCCGTGGAGCGCGCAGATCAGCAGCCCTGAAGAACTGCGCGGCTTTGCCCGACTGTGTTTTGAAGACTTGTTCGGCGCGACGACTCAGGCGTGGAGTCTGGTGCTGTCCGCCGAACCGTCCGGTTACGACCGCATCGCCAGTGCCTTGCCGCAGGATTTGCTCGATCGCTTGCGCACACTGGTCAGCGCTCGCGGTCTGCGCCTGCGCTCGGTGCAACCGTATTTGATGGCGGCGTTCAACCGTTTCGACAAAAGCCTGGATGCCGGCGATTTCCTGTTCGTGGTGGCCGAGCCGCAACGCAGCGTCTTGTTGCTCGCAAGGGAAGGGCGCTGGGCCAGTGTGCGCTCGGTCGGCGGCAGTGACAGCGATGGCGCGCTGAGTGCGTTGATCGGTCGCGAACGGCAGCTGCAAGCCTCGACCAGCGAGCGCGCCTTCAACGTTTACCTGCACGCGCCGGCGCGCCTCGATGCGCAGCCAGACTTGCCGGGCGTGCAATTGCGCAGCCTTGAAGAGGCGTCGATGAACGTGCGTGACGGCTTGTACGTCATGTCCCGGGCGGTGGCCTGACATGCGCGCGCTCAATCTGGATTTTCAGCCACGGCCACGTTCCAGCCCGCTGGGCTGGGGGCTGCTCGGCGGCGGTGTGGTGCTGGCGCTGCTGTGCGTGGGTGTACAACAGCATCTCGATGGCCAATCCGAACAACAGCAAGGTCACTTGCAGACAACCCAGCGCCAGCTCACTGGCGATAACAGCAGCAAGAGCACGTTAAGCCCGGCAGAAACCCGCGAGCAGGCGCAGAACCTCGCCGAAATGCGCAAGGTTTCCCAGCAACTGCGGCGCCCTTGGGAGCGCTTGTTCGCCATGCTCGAAGCGCTGCCCCGTGACGACGTCGCGCTGCTGAGCCTGACCCCGGATGCGCGCAAGGGCCAGGTGCGCATCAGTGCCGAAGCGCGGGATCTGCAAGCCATGCTCGATTTCCACAAGCGCCTGGAAGCCAGTGACGAACTGTCCGACGTGTCGCTGCTCAGCCACGAAATCGTCGTCAAATCGCCGGAACAACCGGTGCAATTCAACCTGTCGGCGACCTGGGAGACAGGCGATGCGAATCCCTAGACTGATCGTCCACGAATACCTGCAGGGCCTCGGTATTCCGGGCCTGGCCGGGCTGGCGCTGCTACTGGTTGCACTGGCCTGGGCACTCGCTGGCTTGCTGCCGGGCTGGCAGTCGTTGCAGCAACTCACGTCACAGACGCAGGAGGCCAGCGACTATCTGGCCCAGGTCGAAGACGGCAGCATTGCGCCGCCCGTGGTACCGCAGCGTCAGCTCGATGACTTTCGCAACAAGCTGCCGGCGCAACCGCAGGCCACCGTGGCGATCGATCGCATCTATGCGCTCGCGGCGCAGGAACACATCACCCTGGCGCGCGGCGAGTACGCCCTTGGCGTCGACCCGAAAACCCACTTGGCGCGCTATCAGATCCTCTTGCCGGTGCGTGGCAGTTATCCGCAACTGCGGCGCTTCCTGCATGCCTTGCTCGGGCAGTTGCCGGCGGTGGTGGTGGAAGACCTCGAATTGCAGCGCAAGAAGATTGGTGACACCGACCTCAACGGGCGGATCCGTTTGACCCTCTACCTGTCGAGGTCGTGATGAATACCAAGCGCGTGACCGGTTGGCTGGGGTTCTTCGGTGTGGCGGCGGCGCTGGCCTGGTTGCCTGAGTACTTCTCGCCAGGCGAAGACCCGGAATCGGCCGAAGTGGCCGTGGCCACGCCGGTGAAATCTGCCAGCCATGGCGCCCAGGCAGGCAGGGTCAAGACAGCGCCAATCAAGGACCTCGGCCCGGCCGGCGACCTGTTCGCGGCGAAGACCTGGAAAGCCGCGCCGACCCTGGCCACCGTCACTGAAATTGCCGTCAACCCCGCCCCGGTGGTGCAAGCCCCGAGCCTGCCACCGCTGCCGTTTCAATTCGTCGGCAGGCTGCATGACCGCAGCGACCTGCAAGTGTTTTTGCAGAGCGGTGAGAAAATCTACGTCGTGCGCAACGGGGATGTGATCGACGACACCTGGAAGATCACCGGCATTTCCGATCTGGAACTGAGTCTGGTCTACCTGCCTTTGCATTTGTCGCAGACCCTGTCTGTGGGGAGCACGCAATGAACCGATCCCGTTTGCTGATGAGTGTCGGCCTGTGCGCCGGGCTGGCTGCCTGCAGCACCGCACAAGTGGCCAACAAGGAAGCCGCCGACCTGATTGAACAGGGGCAATACGAGGCGGGGCTGGCCCGAATCGAGGAGGGGTTGCGCGAAGATCCGCGTGACACCGAATTGCACCTGCTGCTCAACAGTGGTCGGGCCAAGGCAATCACGGCGTTGCTGACCTCTGGCGACACTGACCGCGCACGGCGCGATTTTGCTTCCGCGCGGGTCGCCTACAACCGCGTGTTAACCATCGAACCGAATAACCGCCGCGCCCAGGATGCCCTGAAGCAGATGGACTATCTGCGCAGCATGGACGAGAAGCTTGAACTGGCCCGTGGCGACCTGCGTCGCGGCGACATCTACGGCGCCGACCGCCAGGTCAAACAGATCCTCGAACTCGACCCGAACAACGAAGGCGCGCTGGAGCTGCAGGGCAACATCCGTCTGGTGCAAAGCCGCAACGTCATCGTCTATCCGCAGTTGCGTACCAAGCTTGATCGCCCGGTGACCCTGGAGTTTCGCGACGCCAATCTCAAGACCATTTTCGAAGTGCTGTCGCAGGTCGCCGGGCTGAATTTCATCTTCGACAAGGACCTGCGCCCGGACATGAAAGCCACCATCTTCGTGCGGGACGTGCGCATCGAAGACGCGGTGACCCTGCTGCTGCAACAGAACCAGTTGCACCAAAAAGTGGTGAACGAAAACACCTTGCTGATCTACCCGGATTCGCCGCAGAAAGTGAAGGATTACCAGGAACTGGTGATGCGCACCTTTTACCTGACCAGTATCGACGCCAACACCGCCCTGAACATGGTGAAAACCATGCTCAAGACCCGCGACGTGTTTGTCGACGAACGCCTCAACACCCTGACCATGCGCGACACTGAAGATGCCGTGCGCATGGCCGAAAAACTCCTGCAGTCGCAAGACCAGTCCAATCCGGAAGTGGTGCTTGAAGTGGAAGTGATGGAAGTCGCCACCCAGCGCATTCTCGACCTCGGCCTGCAATGGCCGAACACCTTCGGCGTGGTCAACAGCGACGGTTCGGCGGTGACCCTGCTCGATCAGCTCAAAGGGATCAACTCCAGCCGCATCTCGATCTCGCCTTCGCCACAGGCCAAGATCAATGCGCAGGACAACGACATCAACACGCTCGCCAGCCCGGTGATTCGCGTGAGCAACCGTGAACAGGCACGGATTCACATCGGCCAGCGGGTGCCGATCATCAGTGCCACATCGGTGCCGTCGACTCAAGGCCCGGTGATCACCGAAAGCGTCACTTACCTCGACGTCGGTTTGAAACTCGAGGTGCAACCGACAGTGCATCTGAACAACGAAGTGGCGATCAAGATTGCCCTCGAAGTGAGTAACGCCACGCCGCTGGAACCGACCCGTCAGGGCACGATCCCGGTGCAGGTCGACACCCGCAATGCGCAGACGACGCTGCGCTTGCATGACGGCGAAACGCAAATTCTTGCCGGGCTGGTGCGCAACGACCACGGCGCTACGGGTAACAAGATTCCTGGCCTTGGTGACATTCCCGGTTTGGGCCGGCTCTTTGGCAGCAATAAGGACACTGTCGGCAAATCCGAGCTGGTGTTGTCGATTACCCCTCGGGTCGTGCGCAACCTGCCGTACCAGAGCCCGTCGGACATGGAATTCTCCACCGGCACCGAAACCAGCATGCACATTCAGGCCCCGGATCGTTCGCAGAGCTACGTGGTGCCGTCACCTGCCGCGCAGCCGCGTGCAGTCGGCGATTCGGCCGTGGCAACTACCCGTGTCACCGTCGAGAAGCCTTGATCATGAACGCCTGCCAACGCGGTTTCACGCTGATCGAAGTGGTGGTGACGCTGGCCCTGATCGGCCTGCTGGCGAGTATGGCCGCGCCGCTGACCGAGACCCTGGTTCGACGCGGCAAGGAGCAGGAATTGCGCAATGCGCTGTATCAGATTCGCGATGCCATTGACGCCTACAAACGTGCGTTCGATGCCGGTTACATCGAGAAGTCGCTGAACAGCAGCGGCTACCCGCCGAACCTGAAAGTGCTGGTCGATGGCGTGCGCGATGTGCGCAGCGCGAAAGGCGCCAAGTTCTACTTTTTACGCCGCATCCCGCGCGATCCGCTGATGCCGGCCAAACGTGACGATGAAGGGGGTTGGGGCCTGCGCGCCTACGACAGTCCGGCTCAGAATCCGCGCGATGGCGAAGACGTCTTTGATGTCTATTCCCACGCGCGGGGCAAGGGCCTCAACGGCATTGCCTACCGCGAGTGGTGAAGCTCATGCGCCGGGAAAAAGGTTTTACCTTGCTGGAGCTGATGGTGGTGATGGCGATCATCGCGACATTGATGACCATTGCGTTGCCGCGCTACTTCAACAGCCTCGAAGCGTCAAAGGAAACCACGCTGCGCCAGAGCCTGTCGGCCATGCGCGAAGCGCTGGATCACTTCTACGGCGACACCGGCCGCTATCCCGATTCCATCGAGCAATTGATCGAGCAACGTTACCTGCGTAATGCGCCACTGGACCCGATCACCGAACGCAAAGACCAGTGGGTGCTGATCGCGCCACCCGACGGTGTCGCCGGTGGCGTGGCCGATATCAAGAGCGGTGCTACCGGGAGGGCGCGTGATGGCAGCCAGTATTCCGAGTGGTAACTGCGCGCAGCAAGGTGGTTTTACTTACCTGGGCGTGCTGTTGCTGATTGTGCTGATGGGCATGGGGTTGGCCAGTGCCGGCGAGTTGTGGTCGACCACTGCGCGTCGCGACCGTGAACACCAGTTGCTCTGGGTCGGGACCCAGTATGCGCAGGCGCTGCGCAGCTACTACCGCAGCTCGCCGGGGCTGGCGCAGTACCCGAAAGAACTGGCCGACCTGCTCGACGATCAACGTTTTCCCGAGGCGAAACATCACCTGCGTCAGCTCTACCCGGATCCTGTCGGACAGGGTGAATGGGCGCTGCAACGCGGTTTTGACGGACGCATCACCGGTCTCAACAGCGCCTCGACCGAGGTGCCGTTGAAGCAGGCGGACTTCCCGACGCAATGGTCGGATTTCCAAGGAATGCAGCGTTATTCGGACTGGCAGTTCGTTGCTGAAAAAGCCTTCCTCGACGGCGCCAATGGCCCAGCGAAAGGGCAGTCGAAGCAGCCCCAGGCATTGCAGCCATGACTCGCCATTTGTGGTGCGCGCTGATCGTGATGCTTGCGACTGGCGGCGCGTGCGCTGCTGAAGAAGACGAAATGATGGGGTTCGTCGTCGACGACACGATCTCGCACATCGGCCACGACTTTTACTACTCGTTCACCGAGCGCCTGCGCGACACCAGCCCGATGGATTTCAACCTGGTGGTGCGCGAGCGCCCCGACGCGCGATGGGGCAGCCTGGTGACCGTGGAATATCAGCAACGCCTGGTCTATCGGCGCTTCCTGCCGCCGAACACCGTGGAGCTCAAGGACGAGGCCTACGCGGCCGCCGACTGGGTTCGCCGCCAGGTTGTCCAGCGCAAGCTGGAGGCTCTGTTGCAGGACACCACCGACCTTGAGAAGGACGAATTATGAACAACACAACGTTCTCACGGCGCAGCGGATTCTGGATCTCGGGGTTGTTGATCGGCCTTGCCGGCACTGCCGCCGTCCAGGCCACCGAGCTGGTCTATACGCCGGTCAACCCGTCGTTCGGCGGCAACCCGCTGAACGGCACCTGGTTGCTCAACAACGCGCAGGCACAAAACGATCACGACGACCCGGACATCAAGAGCCGCTCGGCCGTGGCCGGGACTTCGGCACTGGAGCGCTTCACCAGTCAATTGCAATCGCGGCTGCTAGGGCAGTTGCTGGACAACATCTCCACCGGCAACACGGGGAGCCTGTCCACCGACTCATTTATCGTCAACGTCATCGACGACTCCGGGGCACTGAGCATTGAAGTGACCGATCGAGCGACCGGTGAGGTTTCGGAAATTCAGGTGAACGGCCTCAACCCATGACGGGCTGACGGTTCCGGGGAGTGATGGACATGAAAAAAATAATTGCGCTAGGGCTGCTGTTGGCAACATTGCAAGGGTGCAGTCTGCGCGAGCCGATGCCGGCCGAGCAGGACACCGAAACCCCGACCCTGACTCCAAGGGCTTCGACTTATTACGACTTGCTGAAGATGCCCCGGCCCAAGGGGCGGCTGATGGCGGTGGTGTATGGCTTCCGTGATCAGACCGGGCAGTACAAACCGACCCCGGCGAGCTCGTTTTCCACCAGCGTGACTCAGGGCGCAGCGTCGATGTTGATGGACGCGATGCAGGCCAGCGGCTGGTTTGTCGTGCTGGAGCGTGAAGGGCTGCAGAATCTGCTGACCGAACGCAAGATCATTCGCGCCTCGCAGAAGAAGCCGAATACGCCGATGAATATCCAGGGTGAGCTGCCGCCGTTGCAGGCGGCGAACATGATGCTTGAGGGCGGGATCATTGCCTATGACACCAATGTGCGCAGCGGCGGGGAAGGGGCGCGGTATCTGGGGATTGATTTGCAACGTGAGTATCGGGTGGATCAGGTGACCGTGAATCTTCGCGCAGTGGATGTGCGCAGTGGGCAGGTGCTGTCGAACGTGATGACCAGCAAGACGATTTACTCGGTGGCGCGCAGTGCCGGAATTTTCAAGTTCATCGAGTTCAAGAAGTTGCTGGAGGCTGAGGTCGGATACACCACCAATGAGCCTGCGCAGTTGTGTGTGCTGTCGGCGATCGAGGCTGCGGTGGGGCATATGGTGGCGCAGGGAATCGAGCGGCGGTTATGGCAGGTGGCGGGGGACAGTTCGGTGCCTGGGCAGGATGATGTGTTGAATCGGTATTTGAGCCAGAACAGGATTGACCCGGATGCCGAGTGAACGTGGCGGCCTTCGGGCCGACCAATCTCTTGTAGCTGAACCCGGTTTGAACCTGTAGGAGTGAGCCTGCTCGCGAAGGCTTTCTTCCAGACGTTGATTCTCTGATTGTTGTGTACATATCCGTCGCTGCGGGTGTTGCGGCTGGCGGTTTCGCCTGACGGCGACTCACTTTTTTTACAAACGCCTAAAAAAGTAAGCAAAAAAACGCTTGCTCCTACGTTCGGCCCTCGCAAGCTCGGGTCCCTTCGCTCCGGGATCGATCCGGGCGCAGCGGCTACGGTTTGCTTCGCTGCACCTCCTTCCGCTGTGTCTGGCTGCGCCAGACGGTCGCTGCGCTCCCACGCCCGGATCAATCCCTCCACTCAGCCTTCCGACGTCGCCCGTGGATCAAGATCAAAACCTGCAGCCGAGCTAACGCTCATCCTGTTGAGTGGGGCGGCTTTGCCGCTTGGGTTGTACGCACATTAAAACTGTGGGAGCGAGCTTGCCCGCGAAGGCGGCCTGACAGCCGCCCAATTTCTTGCTGACAACACGCGATTCAATTGTAGGAGTGAGCCTGCTCGCGATAGCTATTTCTCAGACACAGTAGCTATTGCGGATGTACCCAAATCCTTGTGGGAGCTGCGGTGCGACGATTCGACTTGCCAGCGATGGCGATCTATGAGCCGACCAATTCCCGCCGGTTGCACACATTCACTGAGCTGCCGAAGGCTGCGATCTTTTGACTTCGATTTTTTAAGATCAAGATCAAAAGCTCGCAGCCTGCGGCAGCTCCTACCCGTGCGCATTTCAATTCGGGATGTTTAAAAGAAGTTTCGATTTTGCAGAACCTTCCCACAGGGTTTTCAGGTTGTCCGTCGGACGTCCGGTCTCTAGCCTGTGTTCGTCGCTGCCAAATCAGTGACCGGGATTGGGAACCCCGACGTGAACCGAGCGCATTTGCGCTTTTCATGACGCATGCTTGCGCACCTTTATTGTGTGCACTCCGTTATGGCGGCTGTGCGCGGGAGACCTTCGGGTCAACCGGGTTCTCCGTTCCCCGTGTTTCCAGCCTGCGTACAGCTGCCACCTATTCGTTCGGAAACCGAATGGGCCAGCTTCGGAGAATTACCATGAAAAAACCAGCACCCACCCCCCAGAACCAGACACTAACACCACATCACCCTACGCCTCAGTCGACATTAAAAACTCCACGAAGCCGCCGATCGCGCCCTCGACTTCTACCTCAACCCCACCGCCCACATCATGTCCAGCACCAACGAGCCGGAACCCATGTACCTGGCCAATCCCAGGTACAACACCGAATCGCTGCTGGCCAACGCCAACGAAACCCTCGGCTCGGCCAGCGAAATGCTGATCAACTTCGCCGCCGCGCTGGAAACCTCACAGCGCAAGACTGCACTGGGTATCGCACAAGTCGTCATGCTGGGCGAACTGGCGGTGAATCAAGCGCTGGATCGCGTCGAGTTGAAGGATGGCTGATTGATCGTTCCCACGCGCAGCAAAGGAATGCAGCCCTTGACGCTCTGCGTCAAATTCGCGCGTTGGAACGCGGAGCGTCCCGAGAGGCATTCCCACGCAGAGCGTGGGAACGATCAAACGCGACCTCGAAAAGGTCGCGTCTTTTTTGTTAGCAAATAATTACGTTTGATCTGCGTTATGGATATTCCTGACGCGCATGCAAAACGCTCAAAATATTTATCCGGCCCACCACTTGATAAATGATCAGGTAATTGGGGTGCACAACCATCTCGCGAGTGCCGGGCGCTCGACCTATTCGATAGAGGTGTGGATGTTGAGCAAGGGTAACCGTAGCGCCTTCGATAGCTTGGGAAAGTCTGTCAGCCGCTGCTAAGTTCCGGTCACTGATGTAATCAATGATTTTCAGGAGTTCAGCCCGAGCTTCGGGCTGCCACTCAACCTGCATCGTATTTTTTACGCTTTGCTTCCATCAGGGCACGCATCTCGGCCATAACCTGATCATTTGGAATGCTCGGTCGTGGATCATTCATTGAAGCCTGCACTTTGGCGATCAACCAGCGGTCATAGCTCGCGGCTTGCTCTTCAGGGTCAAGATCTGAAACGACTGGGCACAGTGGGTCGATTAAAGACGGGTCGATCATGGCACCTCCGGGTTTAATGCCTCGAAGTCTATTCGGTAAAGCATTTACTGTCGTCGCTGGCTGGATGAATAGCACGTTGGTCAAGCTCCATGAGGATCATTTTGTCCCGAAGAATCCTAGACGCCGTACTTCCGACCGCCAACCGCCAGAAGTGGTAGGAAAACACCACGGATTTGGTAAAAGCATTCTTTTTTCTGTAGGACTCGGCTGGTCTGGCAAGCCTCGCGTGTGGTTACGTCAGCCCACAAAAAACCGCGACCCCCCTCACCAGAGAATCGCGGCCCATCAACACCCAACCCCTACTGCTGCAAAACCGTCGCTTGGTTAGCCGACCCGAACTGCTGAATATTAGCCGTCTGCGTCATGCCACTTTGATCGACATTGGCAATGTTGCCCGTCCCGCCCTGGGTGACATACGCCACGTTCATCGTATCTGCCTGTTTAACCGTGATCATGTTGTCGCTGCCATACAGTTGCGCGGTGTACGCCTGGTTGCCCGAGCCTGATTGATCAAACGATGCGCTGTTGCCGGTGCCATTCGAAGAGCCCTGCACCAGGTTGCCCGTGCCGCGCTGATCCGAGATCAGAATGTTGTCACTGCCATTCTGATCAAAGTACAGCTCGTTATACGACTCGGCCTGACTGACCGTGGTTTTGTTGCCCGTCCCGGTCTGACTGGTGGTCATTACATGGCCGACGCCATCCTGAGTGAAGCTGGCGATGTTGCCATTGCCCGCCTGGGTGACGGTGGCGCGCTGGCCGCTGCCGAACTGACCGCCCGATTGCGGGCCTTTCCAATTGCTGGCGTAGACCTTGTTGTCGTTGCCCACGGAGGTAGCGTTGAGCACGTGGCTGTCGCCGTTCTGGTAGGTGAAGTGCACGTTGCCGTTGCCCACCTGATACAGCGCCAAAGTCGAGTTGACCGACTCGAACTGGTCGGCGTAGATCGCGTTGGCATTGCCGACCTGGGTGACGGCGGCGGCGTTGTTTTCGCCGAAGCTCTGGTCGACCACGGTTTCGTTGCTGTCGCCATACTGGTTGACGGTGGCCTGGCTGGCGGTTTGCGCGTCTTGCCAGATCTCGGTGCCGTTCAGGCTGCCGAACTGGTTGATGGTGATGCTGCCACCGGTGCCGTTGCGCTGATCGCCGTAGGCGTAGTTGCTTTCGCCGGCCTGGTTGATGCCGATCTGGCCGCCATTGTGGGTGACCTGTTCGGCGGTGCCGTAGTTGGCGGTGCCGTATTGGGTGATCACCGAGCTGTTGCCGACCCCTTCGTAGAGTTGTTCGATGTTGGCTTCGTTGCTGTCGCCGAACTGCAAGGTTTTCGCCTCGCTGCCGTTCTGCGAATCCTGGTAGACGAAGGAGAAGTTGCCAGTGCCTTGCTGCTGTTGCAGCGCGCTGTTCGCTGAGCCGAAACCCAGCGACTGGCTGGCGTGGGTGGTGTTGAAGGCGCCGACCTGTTGCTGGGTGATGGTGGCGTTGTCTTCGTAAAGCTGTTCGGCGTAGGCCGCGTTGTAGTCGCCGACGGCGTCCTGAGTAATCACGCTGCTGGCGTGATCCTGCACGGCGGCGGCGTCGTTGCCCTGGCCCAATTGGGTCTGGGTGGCGCTGCTGAGAGGTGCCTGGGTCTGTTTTACATCTGCGATGTTGGCCGTACCGGCCTGGCTCTGGTTGGACAGGCTGTCGTCGGCCATGGCCTGGGCACTGATCATGACCAGCAGGGCGGCGGTGAGGGGCGTCAGTTTGAACATGATGAACTCTCCGATGAGTGCAGTGCTTAGCGATA
>Ga0308166_1001037_pt1 | contig 31797 bp, 17 predicted proteins | sample PhyCR2_2_FD_202137 | JGI IMG/M metagenome (GOLD analysis project Ga0308166, IMG submission 202137) | Phyllosphere microbial communities from UC Gill Tract Community Farm, Albany, California, United States - DLSLCC.R2 | ecosystem: Host-associated > Plants > Phyllosphere > Unclassified | place... | reverse complement strand
AGCTGAGGCTGATCCCGGGGGTGTTCATCGGCACCATGATCAGCGACTTGTTGATGTGCGGCTTGTCGTCGGAAGTGTTGGCGAGCAGGCAGATGAAATCGGCGCTCGGCGAGTTGGTGATCCACATTTTGCTGCCGTTGATCACGTAGTCATCGCCGTCCTTGCGTGCTGTGGTTTTCAGCCCGGCGACATCGGAGCCGGCGCCGACTTCGGAAACGCCGATGCAACCGACCTGTTCGCCCGTGATGGCCGGGCGCAGGAATTCTTCGCGCAATTCATCGGAGCCGAAGCGGGCGAGGGCGGGTGTGCACATGTCGGTCTGCACGCCGATCGACATCGGAATCCCGCCGCAATGAATGGTGCCGAACTCTTCGGCGGCGACGATCGAATAGCTGTAATCAAGGCCCATGCCGCCGAATTTTTCCGGCTTGGAAATGCCCAGCAGACCCAGCTCACCGGCCTTGCGGAAAATCTCGTGGATCGGAAAGCGCCCGGCCTTTTCCCACTCTTCGACGTGCGGGTTGATCTCGTGCGTGACGAACTGGCGAACGGTGCGGCGCAGGGCTTCGTGTTCCGGGGTGAAGATCATTGTTGTTGTTCTCCGTTGGATCCGTGGCGGTCAGAAGCGGCTGACGCCGAAGCTGTTGGGTTGCAGCGTGCGCATGTCGGCTTCGTGGCAGATATCCAGCAAGTAACCGAGCAGGGTGCGGGTGTCGCGCGGGTCGATCAGGCCGTCGTCCCACAGATTGGCGCTGCCGTACAGTGCGGTGGATTGGCTGTCGAGTTTCTGCGCGGTCATCTGTTCGAGCATGTCGAGCATTTTCGGATCGGGCTCGATACCGTCCTTGAGCTGTTTGGCTTCGGTAACGATGCGCAGAACCTTGCCGGCCTGAGCGCCACCCATCACTGCCGTGCGGCTGTTGGGCCAGGCGAAGATGAAGCGCGGATCGAGCCCGCGTCCGCACATGGCGTAGTTGCCGGCGCCGTAGGAACCGCCGACGACAATGGTCAGTTTAGGCACCCGTGCGTTGGCCACCGCCTGGATCAGTTTCGAGCCGTGTTTGATCACCCCTTGCTGTTCCGATTCGGTGCCGACCATGAAACCCGTGGTGTTGTGGAAAAACAGCAGCGGCGTCTGGCTCTGGTCGCACAACTGGATGAACTGCGCCGCCTTGCTCGCACCTTGCGGGGTGATCGGGCCGTTGTTGCCAATGAAGCCGCAGGCGCGGCCCTGGATTCTCAGTTGGCCGCAAATGGTTTGCTGGTCGAACTCGCCTTTGAACTCGAGAAAGTCCGACTCATCGGCAATCCGCGCGATGATTTCGCGCACGTCGTAGGGCTTTTTTGCATCGTCGGGGATCAGCCCGAGCAGTTCGTCGATGGGGTAAAGCGGTTCTTTGAATTGCGGCTGCGGCAGCCACGGCAACTGCTCGTTCCATGGCAGCATGCGCATGATCTCGCGGACCTGACGTATGCCGTCAGCGTCGTTTTCGGCGAGATATTCGGCAGTGCCGGCGACCTGCGCGTGCATTTCGGCGCCACCGAGTTCTTCATCGCTGGCCACTTCGCCGGTCGCCGCTTTGAGCAATGGCGGGCCGGCGAGAAACAGCTTGGCCTTGCCGCGCACCACCACCACGTAATCCGATAACCCCGGTTGATAGGCGCCGCCCGCCGTGGCCGAGCCGTGTACTACGGTGATCTGCGGCAAACCCATTGCTGACATGCGCGCCTGATTGGCGAAACTGCGCGCGCCTTCGACAAAGATCTCTGCCGCGTAGTTGAGATTGGCGCCGCCGCTTTCGGCGAGGGTGATCATCGGCAGTTTGTTTTCCCGCGCGATCTGTTGCAGGCGCAGGGATTTTTTCAGGCCGCTCGGCGAGATCGTGCCGCCCTTGATTGCGCTGTTGTTGGCGACCACCATCGCGCGGATTCCGCAGACATAACCGATGCCGGCAATCAGCCCGCCACCGGCCGAACTGCCGTCCTTGTCGTCGTGCAATTTATAGCCGGCGAGGCTGGCCAGTTCGAGGAACGGCGCGCCGGGGTCGAGCAGCAGGTTCAGGCGCTCGCGGGGCAGCAGTTGCCCGCGTTTGCTGAATTTGTCTTTGGCTTCGGCGGCCTTGTTCAGCAGGTTCTGTTCGAGCTGCTGCACCTGCTCGATGGCGGCGAGCATGGCCGCGCGGTTGCGCGCGAACGCTTCGCTGTGCGGATCGAGTTGCGACTGAATCTGCGCCATGGCTTATTCCTTGTCCTTGAGCACGTCGGGCCGCAACACTTCTGGTAAATACGCGCGGTGAAAACCATTGAACGATTCGCTGTGGCTGGCCTTGTGCAGCGGCCAGGCGCGACTGCCGAGGCTGGCGGCGCCGTCGATTTTCAATGTGGTGCCGCTGATGAACGCTGCCGCCGGGCTGAGCAGAAACACGATCGCCGCACTGACTTCCGATTCGGTGCCGATACGCTTGAGCGGCACATGCTCGCGCAGGGTCGGAATCACTGCTTTGAATGCGCCCTCGTAGGTGTCCATGCCGCTGGAAGCGATCCAGCCCGGCGCCACGGCGTTGACCCGGACCCCGGCGTAACCCCATTCGAACGCGGCGGTCTTGGTGAAGTTGTCCATGCCCGAACGCGCGGCGCCCGAGTGGCCCATGCCGGGCATGCCGCCCCACATGTCGGCAAGCATGTTGACGATGCTGCCGCCGTGTTTGCTCATCGACTGGTTGAACACTTCCCGGGCCATCAGAAAGCCGCCGACCAGATTGGTCCGCAGCACGGTTTCGAAGCCCTTCTGATTGATCGAGGCCAAGGGCGACGGGTATTGGCCCCCGGCGTTGTTGACCAGGCCGTGGATCGGCCCGTGTTCGGCGATCAGCTCTTTGACCAGTTGCTTGACCGCTTCTTCATCGCGGATATCGCAAGCCTTCCAGTGCGCGCGGCCGCCGTCCTCGGCGATTTCGGCGGCGACTTTTTCCAGCTTTTCCGGCTTGCGCCCGACCAGCAGCACATTGGCGCCGAGGGCCGCCAGTTCATGGGCGGTGCAGCGACCGATGCCGCTGCCGCCGCCGGTGACAATCAGGTTCTGGCCGCTGAACAGATCGGCGCGAAAAATCGACGCGTAAGCCATGCACACCATCCTCTAGTCGAGCTGTTCGGCGATGCTCTGCGGCACCGGGATCTGGATTTCCAATAGTTGCTGGGCGAAGGCTTTGCCTTGCGGGTCGATGCGCAGACTGGCGACACCGCCACCGCCGAGGGCGTTTTCCAAAAGAAAGTTGAGGCTGTGGGTGCCGGGCAGATACCAGCGTTCGACACGCCCGAGAAGCGGATCGAGGACGTGGCGCATCCAGTCGACCACCACCGAAGGGGTCAGCGCTTCGGCGATCCATGGCAGGTAATCGGGATGGCGCGGCATCACGCCGATGTTGCTGTGGTTGCCCTTGTCGCCGGAGCGCGCCACCGCCAGTTTCACCAATGGCACACTGGCATCGGCGCGGCCCTGGGGTTTGGGTGGTTGCTGGGCGAGCGGCAAATCTGCACTGTGCAGAGCCACCGGGTCGGGCAGGGCGCACGGATGACGTTCGCCTGCGATGTCGACTTGCAGGGTGCAGGCGCTTTTATCGATGAGGAAAGAGAACAGACGGATGAGGGGGTATACGGTCGGACGACCGCCAACGATGCCGGTCAAGCCCGGCGCCATGCCGGTCGCGGCCTGGGCGATCTCTTTGGAAAACAGCACCAGCGCGCGTTTGTCAGGATGGCGTACGGCGATTTTGATCACCACTTCACGGCTGTCGCGGCGCTGGCCGTGTGGGCCGTAGGTGGCTTCGCTGCCGAGCAGTTCGACATGGGTTTCGCTGTACGGCGCCCAGCCGCGCAGGCTGAACATCTCGGCGGTCTTGTCGATGATCGCCTGACTGACGCGCCGCGCCTTGTCCACCGCGTCGATGCCGGCCATCAGGCAACTGGCGGTGCAGCGAAAACCGTCCGGGTACGTGGCGCTGACCTTGTATTTGTCGCTGGGCGGCAGGCCTTTGGCACCGTGCACCTGCACGACGTTTTTGCCTTGTTGCTGGAGTTTGACCTGAGTGAAATCGCAGATCACATCGGGTAGCAGATAAGCCTGCGGATCGCCGATTTCGTAGAGCATCTGCTCGCCGACCGTCAACGGCGTGACCAGTCCGCCGGAGCCTTCGGGTTTGCTGACGAGGAACTGGCCATCGGCGCTGACCTCGACGATCGGAAAACCGATGTGTTCGTAATCCGGTACCTCGCGCCAGTCGGTGAAATTACCGCCGGTGCACTGCGCGCCGCACTCGATGATGTGCCCGGCCAGCGCGGCCTGGGCGAGTTTGTCGTAGTCATGCCACGACCAGCCAAATTCGTGGACCAGCGCCGCGCTGACCACGGCGCTGTCGACCACCCGGCCGGTGATGACAATGTCGGCACCCAGGCGCAACGCTTCGACAATTCCCGGCGCGCCGAGGTAGGCGTTGGTCGACACGCACATACGCGGCAATGGGGCGCCGCTGAACATTTCGCGGATATCGGCGGGGTTTTTGAGCTGTCCTTGCAAGTCGTCGCCGAGCAACACGGCGATCTTCAGCTGGACCCCAGCCTGGTCACAGGCCGCTTGCAGGGCCGTCGCGCAGGCCTGCGGATTGACCCCGCCGGCATTGCTGATCACGCGGATGTTCTGTTCGGCCAGTTGCGTCAGCAGTGGCGCCAGCACTTCGATGAAATCGCTGGCGAACCCGGCCTGCGGGTCTTTCAGGCGCGCGCCGGCCATCAGCGACATGGTGATCTCGGCCAGATAATCGAACACCAGATAATCCAGGTTTCCGCCGGAGACAAGCTGGGCGGCAGCAGTGGAAGTGTCGCCCCAAAAAGCACTGGCGCAGCCGATTCGCACGGTGGTTGGCATTTTTATCTCCGACTCAGGGACCTGCGACAGAAGTGTCTGGAGGCTACCAAGCAAGCGCTTGGTTTGTAAACAGGCGAAACATTCTTCTGCCCAAGCGCTTGCTTGGTGCCCGCGCGCGGCTTAAATTGCGCGCAACCCTGCGGTTACAGGGGGCAACACACTGATCGACTGTAGGAGAGAACGGGTGGACGAGCAAAAAGCCCTGCGGGTCATGCGCGAACTGGTCGACCAAGGCCAGCTGACCGACCCGGACAGCGCCCGCGGCAAATTGCTGCAAGTGGCGGCTCACCTGTTTCGCAACAAAGGCTACGAGCGCACCACGGTGCGCGATCTGGCCAGCGCTGTGGGCATTCAGTCGGGAAGCATTTTTCATCACTTCAAAAGCAAGGATGAAATTCTCCGCGCGGTGATGGAGGAAACCATCCGCTACAACACCGCGCTGATGCGCGCAGCCCTGGCCGAAGCCGGCGACGTGCGCGAGAAAGTGCTGGCGCTGATTCGTTGCGAATTGCAGTCGATCATGGGCGGCAGTGGCGAGGCGATGGCGGTGCTGGTGTACGAATGGCGCTCATTGTCCGAAGACGGCCAGGCTAAAGTCCTTGCTTTACGTGACGTTTATGAAGACATCTGGCTGCAGGTTCTGGGCGAGGCCAAGGACGCCGGCTATATTCGCGGCGACGTTTTTATTACCCGACGTTTCCTTACCGGCGCACTATCCTGGACCACCACCTGGTTCCGTGCCGGCGGCAGTTTGAGCCTCGATCAGCTCGCCGATGAAGCGCTGATTCTGGTCCTCGAAGCGCGTTGAACGGTTGTCGGACCGGCCGACAAACTGGCTAAGTCGGCGAAACCGCCTAGCTTGAATGCATTGATCGCTATTTTTTTTCGGGGAGTGGGGTGTTTTGAAGTCTTCGCCAATTCGGACAGCCGCCGGGCTGATGCTCGCTGCGCTGGCTGCGTTATGGGTATTGCCCGTTCAGTCAGCGCAATTGGTCCGGGTCGGCGCCGCGCATTTCCCGCCTTATACGATTCGCCCGGAAAACGGCGCCGATACCGGCCTGTTGCCGCAATTGATCGAGGCGCTGAATCGCTCGCAGAGCGACTATCAGTTCGTCCTGGTGCCAACCTCGATCCCGCGCCGTTTCGGTGATTTCAAGCAGGGTCGCATCGATATGGCGATCTTCGAGAACCCCGAGTGGGGCTGGAAGGACATTCCCCACGACGACGTCGACATGGGCCTGGAAGACGCCGAGATTTTCGTCGCGCAACGCGAGGACGGCCGCCAGCAAAACTACTTCTCGAGCCTGTCGGGCAAACGCCTGGCGCTGTTCAGCGGTTATCACTACGAATTTGCCAACTTCAACGCCGACCCGAAATTCCTCGCGCACAACTACAACGCCACGCTGACCTATTCCCACGACAGCAACCTGCTGATGGTCCTGCGCGGGCGCGCCGACATTGCCCTGGTGACCCGTTCCTATCTGTTCGATTACCTGCTGCGCAACGAGAAGGTCCGCGATGAGCTGTTGGCGTCGCAGCGTACCGATCAGATCTATCACCATTACGCGATTCTGCGGCCAAGCGCTCCGATCACCGGCGACGCCTTCGGCAATCTGTTGCAGCGTCTGCGTGACAATGGCGAATTGCTGAAGATTTTCGAGCCTTACAAGATTGCCGTGGTGCCCGTGCCGCATCACTGAAGCGCTGTTTGCATCTCGCGCTTAAATTTCCCCTCCCGGCTCACGTCACTTCGTTGAACTGTCGACGATTACGTGAGCCCGACCCATGTCCAACCTGAATGACCTGACTGCCCTCGCGTTGCCCTCGGGCAGTCGCTTGATCGCTGATGCTACCGAGAGCCGCTTGAGCCTGAGCCTGGACGGGCAACCGCTGATTCGGCTGCGCCTGGACCGCGAGGCCAATGGCCCGATCCAGCTTGATGAACGTTTTGCCCTGCCGCCCGGGCAAGCCTTGTGGGCCGCCTGTTATTGGTTGTTCGCCCGTGACCCGGCGTGCCAGCAATTGACCTGGCAACTCGATCAACCGCCGACCGAAGCCTTATTCAGTGGTTTGCTGATCAACACCGAAGTCGCCGGCGAGTATCGCTGCGAGCGCACGCTGTTCTGGCAATTGCCGCAGCCGTGGCTGGGCACTTCACTGACCGGCAGCTATCCACAGCAAATGGTCATCAGCCAGGGCAAGCGCCATCCGCTGCGACCGGTGAAGCCGCGTGGTGAAGTCTATCGGCGTTTCGATGCGCGGCTCGGCGCGTGGATTTCCTTGCGAACGCTGGAAATCGAGGAAGATCTGTCGCGCTTCAATCGCTGGCAGAACAGCCCGCGCGTGGCGAGTTTCTGGCAGGAGGAGGGCAGCCTTGAGCAGCATCGCGAATATCTCAACAAGCTCGATGCCGATCCGCACACGCTGACGCTGATCGGCTGTTTCGATGATCAGCCTTTCGCTTACTTCGAAGCCTACTGGGCCAAGGAAGATCGCATCGCGCCGTTCTACGATGCCGGCGATTACGACCGTGGCATTCACATGCTGGTCGGCGAGGAAAGTCATCGCGGCCCGCACAAAGTGGCGAGCTGGTTATCGGCACTGGTGCATTACCTGTTTCTCGATGATCCACGCACCCAGCGCGTGGTCGCCGAGCCACGTGCCGACAACGCGAAGATGATCGGGCATATGCACAACCAATGCTTTCACTGCGAGAAGGAATTCGATTTTCCGCACAAGCGCGCGGCGCTGATGATTCTGGGGCGGGAGCGGTTTTTTGATCGGTGCAGCCTGGCCTGATGCGTTCGGCCTCGGCTTTCGTTTGAAGCTGAGGCCGCTTTCGCGAGCAGGCTCGCTCCCACAGGGTTTGATGAACGACACAAATCCAGTGTGGGAGCGAGCCTGCTCGCGAATGGCTTGACGCAAAATCCGGATCCTAACGACGACCCGCAATCACCGCATCCCGCCGACTGCCCGAGACCTTGCGGCAGTGCACCAGCGCATCACGAATCATGAAGTTGACCAGGGTGGGCGATACGCCCAGTTCCTTGGCGATGTCTTTCTGCGGCACGCCGTGCAAGCGGTACATCTCGAAGGCATAACGGGTGCGGCTGGGCAGCTCGGTCAGCGCATCGGCGATGTGTTCGAGGGTCGAGAAGTTGATGTGCGAAGTTTCCGGCGAAGCGCCCTGAATCACCACGTTCAAGCCTTCCTCTTCCGGGCCTGAGTATTTCTGTTCGAGCGCCTGCTTGCGGTAGTGATCGATGGCGAGGTTGCGCACGATCTGGAACAGGTAGCTCAGCTGAGCCTTGATCGACGACGTGATCGGCGGCGCCGATTGCAGTCGGAAAAACGCATCCTGAACCACATCTTCGGCACGAGACCTGCAACCGGTAATGCGGGCTGCAATCTTGACCAGAATCAGTCGATTGTCGACGAATGCCTGAAGTAGCGGTGAATCGCACCTGCTTGTGGATACTTGTTCCGTCATGGAAATCACCTTGCTGCCAATAGGTTAGTGGGAGGGCCTCGGGGGACGGCGCCGTCCTACACATCGAGCGACAAATTATGTTGAATGATAATGATTGTCAAATGAGAAAGAGAGGTATTGCTGTAAGGCGATGTGTTTTGCCAACTGCGACACGCCGCCGCACCCCAGCCCCGCTGATCGTCGCGCCTGCCGACTAATTATTTCCCCACTCCATCCGTTCTCATTGGTGAATGGCCCGGGTGCAGATCCCCGGCCTCAGCGCATTCCGATGCCTTGCGCGGTCGGCACAGACCGCGCCCCGCACGCCTCTCGACAGGTGTGACGCAGCCACCCGATTCCACTTGCAAGCCGAATTCAGGCAGGAAACCTCATGACCGACGCGTTCGAACTCCCCAGCACCCTGGTCCATGCCCTCAAGCGTCGCGCGGCCCTGACGCCGGACCGACTGGCCTTGCGTTTTCTCGCCGAAAACCCGGAGCAGGCTGTGGTGCTCAGCTATCGCGAACTGGATCAACGCGCGCGCACCATCGCCGCTGCGTTGCAGGCTCAGGCTGGATTCGGTGAGCGTGCGGTGCTGCTGTTTCCCAGTGGCGCGGATTACGTCGCGGCGTTTTTCGGCTGCCTGTATGCCGGTGTGATTGCGGTGCCGGCCTATCCGCCGGAATCCGCCCGTCGTCATCATCAGGAGCGTTTGCTGTCGATCATCGCCGACGCCGAGCCCACGCTGTTGCTGACCAGCGCCGACCTGTGCGATGCCTTGCAACAAATCGACGGCGCGCCGCCGCTGTTGTGTGTCGACACCCTCGACAGCGCACTGGCCGAACAGTGGGTTGAACCGAGCCTGCCAGCCGAGCACATCGCCTTTCTGCAATACACTTCCGGCTCCACCGCGCTGCCCAAGGGCGTGCAGGTCAGCCATGGCAATCTGGTCGCCAACGAACTGCTGATCCGTCACGGTTTCGGCATCGACGTCAACCCGGACGACGTCATCGTCAGCTGGTTGCCGCTGTATCACGACATGGGTTTGATCGGTGGTCTGCTGCAACCGATTTTCAGCGGCGTGCCGTGCATTCTGATGTCGCCGGCCTACTTCCTCGGCCGGCCGTTGCGCTGGCTGGAAGCGATTGCCGAATACGGCGGCACCATCAGCGGCGGCCCGGATTTCGCCTACCGTTTGTGCAGTGAGCGGGTCAGCGAATCGGCCCTGGAACGCCTCGATCTGAGCCGCTGGCGCGTGGCCTATTCCGGTTCAGAGCCGATCCGTCTGGATACCCTCGAGCGCTTCGCCGAAAAATTCGCCGCCTGCGGTTTCAGCGACAACAGCTTCATGGCTTCGTACGGTCTGGCCGAGGCGACCCTCTTTGTCGCTGGCACACCGCGCGGCACCGGCATCCCGGCGTTGCGCGTGGACGATCAGGCGCTGGCGCAAAACCGCGCCGAGCCGGGCGACGGCAGCGCGGTCATGAGTTGCGGCATCAGCCAGCCTGAGCACGCGGTGCTGATCGTCGAACCGAATACCCTCGAAGAACTCGCCGATCACGCCGTCGGCGAAGTCTGGGCCGCCGGCCCGAGCATCGCCCACGGTTACTGGCGCAACCCCGAAGCCAGCGCCAAGACTTTTGTTCAGCACGCCGGCCGCACCTGGTTGCGCACCGGCGATCTGGGTTTTATCCGTGACGGCGAACTGTTCGTCACCGGGCGCCTGAAAGACATGCTGATCGTCCGTGGCCATAACCTCTACCCGCAGGACATCGAGCAGACCGTCGAGCGCGAAGTCGAAGTGGTGCGCAAGGGCCGCGTGGCGGCGTTCGCGGTCACTCACAACGGCGAAGAGGGCATCGGCATCGCTGCAGAAATCAGCCGCAGCGTGCAGAAAATCCTTGCGCCAGATGCGCTGATCAAAGTCATTCGCCAAGCCGTGGCCGAGGCGTATCAGGAGGCGCCAAGCGTGGTGGTGCTGCTCAATCCGGGCGCGTTGCCGAAAACCTCCAGCGGCAAACTGCAGCGCTCGGCGTGCCGCAATCGTCTGGCTGATGGCAGCCTCGACAGTTACGCGCTGTTCCCTTCGATCACAGCCGCAACGGAAAACGCGAGCAGCAGCACCTCGGATCTCGAAACGGTGATCGGGCAGATCTGGGCCGAGCAACTCAACCTCAAGCAGGTCAACGCTGACGATCACTTTTTCCTCCTCGGCGGCAACTCGATCGCCGCCACGCAAGTGGTCGCGCGGGTTCGCGAAGCACTGGGTGTCGAGCTGAGCCTGCGCCTGCTGTTCGAAGCGCCAACCTTGTCCGCCTTCGCCGCCGCCGTGGCGCAGCAGCAACAGACTGGCGGCAGCGCCCAAGATGCAATCAGCACGTTGTCGCGCAGTGAGCCGATGCCGCAGTCGCTGGCACAAAGCCGTCTGTGGATCACTTGGCAACTCGATCCACAGAGCAGCGCCTACAACATTCCCGGCGGCCTGCGACTGCGTGGCGAACTCGACGAAGACGCCGTGCGCAGCAGCTTCCAGCAACTGATCGAACGCCATGAATCCTTGCGCACACGTTTCTTCGAACGTGACGGTGTGGCATTGCAGCAAGTGCTCGCCGCTGCCGAATTCAACCTGCATCTGATCGACATCAGCGACCTGCCAATGGCCGAGCGTGAAGCCCGTGCCGAGCAGATTCGCGAAGACGAGGCGCGCACTCGGTTCGATCTGGAAAAAGGCCCGTTGCTGGCGGTGACACTGGTGCGTCTCGATGACGAAGAACATCAACTGCTGGTGACCCTGCATCACATCATCGCTGACGGCTGGTCGCTCAATATCCTGCTCGACGAATTCTCGCGTCTCTATGCCGCCGCTACCCAAGGTGCGCCGGCGACACTGGCCGCGCTGCCCACGCAATACGCCGACTACGGCAACTGGCAGCGGCAATGGCTGGCGCAAGGCGAGGGCGAGCGGCAACTGGCGTACTGGAAAGCGCAGTTGGGCGAAGAGCATCCGCCATTGGAACTGGCCACCGATCACCCGCGCTCGGCCAGACACAACCACAGCGCCGCACGCCACAGCGTGCGCTTGAGTAGCAAGCTCAGCGAGGCGATTCGCCAGACTGCGCAGGCCCACGAAGCCACGCCGTTCATGCTTCTGCTCGCTGCGTTGCAAAGTTTGCTGCACCGCTACAGTGGTCAGCGCGACATTCGCATCGGCGTGCCCAACGCCAACCGTCCGCGCCTGGAAACCCAAAGCCTGATCGGCTTCTTCATCAATACCCAGGTGTTGCGCGCGCAAATCGATTCGCGCCTGACATTTGCCGAGCTGCTGAACCAGACCCGCCAAGCCGCACTCGGCGCCCAGGCCCATCAGGATTTGCCCTTCGAACAACTGCTCGAAGCTTTCCCGCAGGCCCGCGAACAGGGACTGTTCCAGGTCATGTTCAACCATCAGCAGCGCGACCTCAGTGCACTCAAGCGCCTGCCCGGTCTGCTCGCCGAAGAACTGCCGTGGCACAGCCGCGAGGCCAAGTTCGACCTGCAACTGCACAGCGAAGAGGATCGCAACGGTCGTCTGAGCTTGGCGTTCGACTACGCCAGCGAACTGTTCGATGCTGCGACCATCGAGCGCCTGGCCGAGCATTTCCACAATCTGCTCAGCGAGGTCTGCGAACAGCCACAGCAGGCCATCGGCGATCTGCGCTTGCTGACCGCCAGCGAGCAGAATCAGCAGAAGGACTGGAGCGTCGCTCCGTGCACCCCGGCGCAACACTGGCTGCCGGAACTGCTCGAGCAACAATTGCGCAACACCCCGCAACGCACCGCGCTGGTATGGGACGGCGGTAGTCTGGATTTTGCCGAGCTGCACGCGCAATCCAACCGCCTCGCCCATTACCTGCGCGACAAAGGCGTTGGCCCGGACGTGTGCGTGGCCATCGCCGCCGAGCGTTCGCCGCAACTGCTGATCGGTCTGCTGGCGATCATCAAGGCCGGCGGCGCCTATGTGCCGCTTGATCCGGATTATCCGGCCGAACGCCTCGCGTACATGCTCCGCGACAGCGGCGTCGAATTGCTCCTGACCCAGACGCAATTGCTCGAGCGTCTGCCGGCCAGCGATGGCGTCAGCGTGATCGCCATGGATGCGCTGCACCTGGATAAATGGCCGAGCCAGGCACCGGGCCTGCGACTGCACGGCGACAACCTCGCCTACGTGATTTACACCTCGGGTTCCACCGGGCAACCGAAAGGCGTCGGCAACACCCACGCCGCGCTGGCCGAGCGCCTGCAATGGATGCAGGACACTTACCGCCTCGACGAAACCGACGTGCTGATGCAAAAAGCGCCGATCAGTTTCGACGTCTCGGTGTGGGAATGCTTCTGGCCGCTGATCACCGGCGCGCGTCTGCTGCTTGCCGCCCCCGGCGAGCACCGCGACCCGCATCGCATCGCGCAACTGGTCCAGCAATACGGCGTGACCACGCTGCACTTCGTCCCGCCACTGCTGGCGCTGTTCATCGACGAGCCGCTGAGTGCCGAGTGCACGAGCCTGCGCCGGCTGTTTTCCGGCGGTGAAGCCTTGCCCGCCGAGTTGCGCAACCGTGTGCTGACGCAACTGCCGGCGGTGCAATTGCACAACCGTTATGGCCCGACTGAAACCGCGATCAATGTCACCCATTGGCACTGCACAACTGCCGATGGTGAGCGCTCGCCGATCGGCCGGCCGCTGGGCAATGTGGTCTGCCGCATTCTCGATGCCGATCTCAATCCAGTGCCGGCAGGCGTGCCGGGCGAGCTGTGCATCAGCGGTATTGGTCTGGCTCGCGGTTACCTGGGTCGTCCGGCGTTGACCGCTGAGCGTTTTGTCGTCGATCCACTGGGCGAGCAGGGTGCCCGTTTGTACCGCACCGGCGACCGTGCGCGCTGGTCCTCGGATGGCGTGATCGAATATCTCGGCCGTCTCGATCAGCAGGTCAAGCTGCGCGGCTTTCGCGTCGAACCTGAAGAAATCCAGGCGCGACTGCTGACGCAAAATGGCGTCGCCCAAGCCGTGGTGCTGGTGCGCGAAACCGCTGCCGGTGCGCAACTGATCGGCTACTTCACGGCGACCGATGCGCAGGAAAATGCCGATGAGCAAATTATTCGGCTGAAAGCTGCCCTCGCTGCCGAGCTGCCGGAATACATGGTGCCCGCACAATTGCTGCGCCTTGATGCGATGCCGCTGAGTCCCAGCGGCAAACTCGACCGCCGCGCCTTGCCCGAGCCGCAATGGCAGGTGCGTGAACATATCGAGCCGGTTAGCGAACTGGAGCAACAAATCGCCGCGATCTGGCGCGAAGTGCTGGGTCTGAAGCAGATCGGCCTGCGCGATGATTTCTTTGCTCTCGGCGGTCATTCGCTGCTGGCCACGCAAATCATTTCGCGCACACGTCAGGCCTGTGACGTGGAGCTGCCGCTGCGCACCTTGTTCGAGCACAGCGAACTGGGCGATTACGCCGAACAGATTCGCCTGATCCAGGTCAGCGGCCGCACCAATCAACAGTTGCCGATCGCAAAAATCGACCGCAGCCAAGCGGTGCCGCTGTCCTATTCGCAGCAGCGCATGTGGTTCCTCTGGCAGATGGAACAGGACAGCCCGGCTTACAACGTCGGCGGCATGGCGCGCTTGCGCGGCGTGCTGCATGTCGAGCATTTCGAGGCCGCCTTGCAGGCGCTGATCCTGCGCCACGAAACCCTGCGCACCACTTTCCCCAGTGTCGATGGCGTTGCCCGCCAACAGGTGCATGCCGAGACCGGCGTGCGCATGGGCTGGAAGGATTTCTCCAGCCTGCCGGCAGAAGTCCGGGAGCTACAAGTCCAGCAACTGGCCGATGCAGAAGCGCACCAGCCGTTCGATCTGGAAACCGGTCCGTTGCTGCGTGCCTGCCTGGTCAAGACTGCCGAGCACGAGCATTACTTCGTTCTGACCCTGCACCACATCGTCACCGAAGGCTGGGCGATGGACATCTTTGCCCGTGAACTCAGTGCGCTGTATGAAGCGTTCGTCGATGAGCGCGCCTCGCCGCTCGAGCCGCTGCCGGTGCAATACCTCGACTACAGCGTCTGGCAGCGCCAGTGGCTGGAGTCCGGCGAGCGCCAGCGCCAGCTCGATTACTGGACCGCGCAACTCGGCCGCGAACATCCGCTGCTGGAACTGCCCGGCGACCGTCCGCGTCCGCCGGTACAGAGCCATCAGGGCGAGCTGTTCCGTTTCGATCTGAGCGACGATCTCGCTGCGCGGGTGCGGGCGTTCAATGCGCAAAACGGTCTGACCCTGTTCATGACCATGACCGCCGCACTCGCCACGTTGCTCTACCGCTACAGCGGCCAGACCGACCTGCGCATCGGCGCGCCGGTGGCCAACCGCATTCGCCCGGAAAGCGAAGGGCTGATCGGTGCGTTCCTCAACACCCAGGTGCTGCGTTGCCAGCTCGACGGGCAGATGTCGGTCGGCGAACTGTTCGAGCAGGTGCGCCACACCGTGATCGAAGGCCAGTCCAATCAGGATCTGCCGTTCGATCACTTGGTCGAAGCCTTGCAGCCGCCACGCAGCGCGGCTTACAACCCGCTGTTCCAGGTGATGTGCAACGTGCAGCGCTGGGAGTTCCAGCAGAGCCGCACCCTCGCTGGGATGACTGTCGAGTATCTGGCCAACGATGCGCGGGCGACCAAGTTCGACCTCAATCTGGAAGTCACCGACCTCGACCATCGCCTCGGCTGCTGCCTGACTTACAGCACCGATCTGTTCGACGAACCGACCATCGAACGCATGGCCAGGCATTGGCGCAACCTGCTTGAAGCGTTGATCGCTGATCCGCAGCAACGCCTCAGCGAACTGCCGTTGCTCGACAACACCGAGCAACAGCACCTGCTCGACAGCCTTGGCGTCGAGCCGGGCGAACATCGTCTCGACCAGTGCATCCATCATCTGTTTGCCGAACAGGCACTGGCGCGCAAAGACGCGCCGGCGCTGACCTTCGCCGGGCAGACCCTGAGCTACGCCGAACTCGATGCCCGTGCCAATCGTCTGGCCTGGGCGCTGCGTGAGCGCGGCGTCGGCCCGCAAGTGCGGGTCGGTCTGGCGCTGGAGCGTTCGCTGGAAATGGTCATCGGCCTGCTGGCGATTCTCAAGGCTGGCGGCGCCTATGTGCCGCTGGATCCGGAGTACCCGCTCGACCGTCTGCATTACATGATCGAAGACAGCCGCATCGGCTTGCTGCTCAGCGATCGGGCGATGCTCCAGGCCCTGGGTGATTTGCCATCGGGCGTGGCGCGCTGGTGTCTGGAAGATGACAGCCCGGGATTGGCCGACTACCCGGCCAGCGAGCTGCCGTTTATCAGCCTGCCGCAACATCAGGCCTACCTGATTTACACCTCGGGCTCGACCGGCAAACCGAAAGGCGTGGTGGTCTCCCACGGTGAAATTGCCATGCACTGTCAGGCCGTGATCGAACGCTTCGGCATGCGCCCGGACGACTGTGAACTGCATTTCTATTCGATCAACTTCGACGCCGCCACCGAACGTCTGCTGGTGCCGCTGCTCAGCGGTGCGCAGGTGGTGCTGCGGGCGCAAGGGCAGTGGGACGCGGAAGAAATCTGCGGCTTGATTCGTGCGCATCGGATCAACGTCCTCGGTTTCACGCCGAGCTACGGCAGCCAGTTGGCGCAGTTCCTTGCCACGCAGAATGACGTCCTGCCGGTGCGCATGATCATCACCGGGGGTGAAGCGCTGACCGGCGAGCATCTGCAGCGCATTCGCGCGGCATTCCAACCGGCGCAGTTTTTCAATGCTTACGGCCCGACCGAAACCGTGGTCATGCCGCTGGCCAGTCTGGCGCCGCAGGTACTGGAAGAGGGCGCTGGCAGTGTGCCGATCGGCAGCGTGATCGGGGCGCGAGTCGCCTACATTCTCGACGCCGATCTGGCCTTGGTGCCGCAAGGCGCGACCGGTGAATTGTTTGTCGGCGGCGCCGGTCTGGCTCAGGCCTATCACGACCGCCCGGGCATCAGCGCCGAGCGTTTTGTCGCTGACCCGTTTGCCGCTGATGGCGGGCGCATGTATCGCACCGGCGACTTGGTGCGCCAGCGTGCTGATGGTCTGGTCGAGTATCTGGGCCGGATCGACCATCAAGTGAAAATCCGCGGTTTCCGCATCGAGCTGGGCGAAATCGAAACGCGCCTGCTCGATCACCCTTCGATCCGCGAAGCGGTGGTGCTGGCGCTGGATGCGCCGAGTGGCAAGCAGTTGGTGGGTTACCTCGTTACGGAGGTCGCCGGACACGGCGAAGCGCAACAGGCTGAACTGCGCGAAGCGCTCAAGTCGCACCTCAAGGCGCAACTGCCGGACTACATGGTGCCGACCCAGCTGATGCTGCTGGCAGGCATGCCGCTGACCGCCAACGGCAAACTCGACCGCCGCGCCTTGCCGGCGCCGGACACGGACCTCAATCGTCAGGTCTATGTCGCGCCGAGCAACGAGCTTGAGCAGACCCTGGCGCAGATCTGGTGCGATGTGCTTAACGTCAGGCAGGTCGGCCTCAACGATAATTTCTTCGAACTCGGCGGCGACTCGATTCTGTCGATTCAAGTGGTCAGCCGCGCGCGTCAGCAGGGCATTCACTTCAGCCCGCGCGACCTGTTCCAGCACCAGACCGTGCAGACGCTCGCCGCCGTTGCCAGTCGCACCCAGCAAGTGACGGCCGAGCAAGGCCTGGTGGTCGGCGAATCGCGCCTGACGCCGATTCAGCACTGGTTCTTTGATACGGACATTCCCCAGCGCCAGCACTGGAATCAGGCGCTGTTGCTGGAACCGGCTGCGCGCCTCGAGCCGCAACGATTGCAGCAAGCTTTGCTGGCGGTGATCGAGCAGCACGATGCGCTGCGTCTGCGTTTCACTGAAACCGATGATGCATGGCAAGCGACGCATCAAGCGCTGACGAATGAGGATGTGCTCTGGCAAGTCAGCGTCGATTCGCTGGATCGGTGCGAATCTTTGTTCGCCGACGCGCAACGCAGTCTGCATCTGCGCAACGGCCCGTTACTGCGCGCGGTGCTGGTCGATGTTGCGGATGTTCAGCAACGCCTGTTCATCGCCATCCACCACTTGGTCGTCGACGGCGTTTCCTGGCGCGTGTTGCTGGATGATCTGCAAACCGCCTATCGGCAACTCGACGCTGCGCAGCCGCTGAAACTGCCGGCGAAAACCAGCGCCTTCAAGGACTGGGCCGCGCGTTTGCAGGCTTATGCCGGCAGCGAATCCCTGCGTGAAGAACTCGGTTGGTGGCAAACGCAATTGGCCGGGCCAAGCGCTGATCTGCCTTGCGAAAACCCGCAGGGCGGTAGGCAGAATCGTCATGCGCAAACCGTCAGCGTGCGCCTCGATGCCGAGCGCACCCGGCAGTTGCTGCAACAGGCACCGAGCGCTTATCGCACTCAGGTCAACGACCTGCTGCTGACCGCGCTGGCCCGTGTGCTGTGCCGCTGGAGCGGCCAGCCCTCGGCACTGATTCAACTGGAAGGCCACGGTCGCGAAACCCTGTTCGACGAGATTGATCTGACCCGCACCGTCGGTTGGTTCACCAGCGCTTATCCGCTGCGCCTGACTCCGCACAATGTCGAAGAGGCCGCCGGGCAGGGCGCTTCGATCAAGGCGATCAAAGAACAATTGCGCGCCGTTCCGCATAAAGGTCTCGGTTATGGCGTGTTGCGTTATCTGGCTGATGACGGCTGCCGCCAGAACATGGCCGCGCTGCCGCAGGCGCAGGTCACCTTCAACTACCTCGGCCAGTTCGACCAGAGCTTCGGCAGCGATGCGCTGTTCCGTCCTCTCGATGAGCCAATCGGTGCAGCCCACGATCCGCAGGCGCCGTTGCCCAACGAGCTGAGTGTCGACAGTCAGGTTTACGGTGGAGAACTGCTGCTGCGCTGGACTTTCAGTGCCGAGCGTTACGAGGCGCAAACCATTAACGATCTGGCCGCCGCCTACCTCGGCGAGTTGCAAAGCCTGATCGCCCATTGTCTGCAAGACGAGGCCGGCGGCCTGACACCGTCGGACTTCCCGCTGGCGAAACTGACTCAGGCGCAACTCGATGCGCTGCCGGTGCCGGCCGCGCACATCGAAGATGTCTACCCGCTGACGCCGATGCAGGAAGGCATGTTGCTGCACACCTTGCTCGAGCCGGGCACCGGTCTGTATTACATGCAGGATCGTTATCGCATCAACAGCGAGCTCGACCCCGAGCGTTTCGCCCAGGCCTGGCAAGCGGTGGTCGCTCGTCATGAAGCATTGCGCGCTTCGTTCTGCTGGAACGTTGGCGCAGACATGCTGCAAGTGATCCACACGCCGGGGCGCACGCCGATCGAGTATCTGGACTGGAGCGCCGTCGCCGAAACCGAGCAGGAACCACAGCTGCAAGCGCTGCTGAAAAGCGAGCGCGAAGCCGGGTTCGATCTGCTCAATCAGGCGCCGTTTCACCTGCGCCTGATCAAGGTCGGCGCGGCGCGTTACTGGTTCATGATGAGCAACCACCACATCCTCATCGACGCCTGGTGCCGTTCGCTGCTGATGAACGACTTCTTCGAGATCTATACCGCCCTCGGTGAAGGTCGCGAAGCGCAGTTGAGCGTGCCGCCGCGTTATCGCGATTACATCGGCTGGCTGCAACGCCAGAACCTGGCCGAGGCGCGGCAGTGGTGGCGGCAGAATCTGCAAGGCTTCGAGCGCACCACGCCGATCCCGAGCGACCGGCCGTTCCTGCGCGAACACGCCGGTGAGAGCGGCGGCATGATCGTCGGCGACCGTTACACTCGTCTGAATGTCGAGGACGGCGCACGTCTGCGGGAACTGGCACAGGCCCATCAATTGACCGTCAACACCTTCGCCCAAGCGGCGTGGGCTCTGGTTTTGCGGCGCCTGAGCGGCGATCGCGACGTGCTCTTCGGCGTGACCGTGGCCGGGCGCCCGGTGGAGATGCCGGAAATGCAACGCACTGTCGGCCTGTTCATCAACAGCATTGCGTTGCGGGTGAAGATGCCGGCGGACGATCAGCGCAGCAGCGTGCGCCAGTGGCTCAGCGCGTTGCTCGACAGCAACATGCAACTGCGCGAGTACGAATACCTGCCGCTGGTGAATATCCAGGAACAGAGCGAATTGCCCAAAGGCCAGCCGTTGTTCGACAGCCTGTTCGTCTTCGAAAACGCCCCAGTGGAAGTCTCGGTGCTTGATCGCGCACAGAGCCTGAATGCGACCTCGGATTCCGGTCGCACCCATACCAACTTCCCGCTGACGGCGGTGTGCTACCCGGGCGATGACCTTGGCTTGCACCTGTCCTATGACCAGCGTTACTTCGACGAGGCGACGGTCGAGCGCATGCTCAGTGAGTTCAAGCGCCTGCTGCTGGCGCTGGTCGACGGCTTCCATGGCGACATGGCCGATCTGCCGCTGCTGGGCGGCGAAGAACGCGACTTCTTGCTGCACGGTTGCAACCAGAGCGGCCACGACTACCCGCTGGAGCAAAGCTACGTGGCGTTGTTCGAGGCGCAGGTCGCGGCGCATCCGCAGCGCATCGCCGCCAGTTGCCTCGAGGAGCAATTGAGCTACGCCGAGCTGAACCACAACGCCAACCGCCTCGGCCATGCCCTGGTCGCTGCCGGTGTACGGATGGACCAGCCGGTGGCGCTGCTGGCCGAGCGTAATCTCGACCTGCTCGGCATGATCATCGGCAGCTTCAAGGCCGGCGCCGGTTACCTGCCGCTGGACCCGGGTCTGCCGAGCCAGCGCCTGAGCCGCATCATCGAGCTGAGCCGCACGCCGTTGCTGGTGTGCAGCGCAGCCTGCCTTGAGCAGGCGCATACCCTGCTCGAAGAGTTTGGCTGTTCGAATCGTCCGCGCCTGCTGGTATGGGAAGAGGTGCAGGCATCGGTGGCAGCGACGCACAATCCGGGCATCCACAGTGGCCCGGACAATCTCGCCTATGTGATCTACACCTCGGGTTCGACCGGGCTGCCTAAAGGCGTGATGGTCGAGCAGCGCGGCATGCTCAACAACCAGTTGAGCAAACGCCCCTACCTCGACTTGAGCGAGGCCGATGTGATCGCGCAGACCGCCTCGCAAAGCTTCGATATTTCCGTCTGGCAGTTCCTTGCCGCGCCGTTGTTCGGCGCGCGGGTCGACATCGTGCCGAATACGGTTGCCCACGATCCGCAAGGTCTGCTGGCACATGTACAGGCGCAGGGCATCACCGTGCTGGAAAGTGTGCCGTCGCTGATTCAGGGCATGCTCGGCTCCGAGCGCCTGAGCCTCGACGGCTTGCGCTGGATGTTGCCGACCGGTGAAGCGATGCCGCCGGAACTGGCCCATCAATGGCTGCTGCGTTACCCGGACATTGGTCTGGTCAATGCTTACGGCCCGGCGGAATGCTCGGATGACGTGGCGTTCTTCCGCGTCGACATGGCTTCAACGCGCGGCAGTTACTTGCCGATCGGCACGCCGACCGACAATAACTTGCTGTACCTGGTCAGCGGCGCGCTGGAACTGGTGCCATTGGGCGCGGTGGGTGAATTGTGTGTGGCTGGCACTGGCGTCGGGCGCGGCTACGTCAGCGATCCGTTGCGCACCGCGCCGGTGTTTGTGCCGAATCCGTTCGGCGCGCCGGGCGAACGCCTGTACCGCACCGGTGACCTGGCACGGCGCCGCACCGACGGCGTGCTGGAATACGTCGGCCGCGTCGATCATCAAGTGAAGATTCGCGGTTACCGCATCGAGCTCGGTGAAATCGAAGCGCGCCTGCATGAACAACCGGAAGTGCGCGACGCGGCGGTGGGTGTGCAGGAAGGCGTCAACGGCAAGCATCTGGTGGGCTACCTGGTCGCGGCCGATGCAGCGCTCAATCCGGGCGAGCGCCTGGAACGGATCAAGCAGCGCCTGCGCGCCGAACTGCCGGAATACATGGTGCCGCTGCACTGGCTATGGCTGGAGCAGATGCCACTCAATGCCAACGGCAAACTCGACCGCAAAGCCTTGCCAACGCTGGAGATCGGTCAGTTGCAGAGCGAGGATTATCTGGCGCCGCGCAATGAGCTGGAGCAGACCCTGGCTGATATCTGGGCTGAGGTGCTGAAGGTGGAAAAGGTCGGCGTGCGCGACAACTTCTTCGAACTGGGCGGGCACTCGTTGCTGGCTACGCAGATCGCTTCGCGGGTACAGAAAGCCCTGCAACGCAACGTGCCGCTGCGCGCGATGTTCGAATGCAGCACGGTGGAGGAACTGGCCGAATACATCGATGGGCTGGCGGCCAGTGACATTACAGAGGAGAAGGTCGATCGGTTGAATGATCTGATGGCGGAGCTGGAGGGGTTGTAGTCCTCCGGCGCCTGGGCCGGCCTCTTCGCGAGCAGGCTCGCTCCCACACAGGATCTGTGGTGTTCACAAATCCCGTGTGGGAGCGAGCCTGCTCGCGAATGGCGTCTGTACATTGCCGTACATTTCCATCCTTGACGATCAACAACCGGCAGCTCAGTCTGCCGGTTCTGTTTTTTCTCGCGGAGGTGGTCGATGCCCTTTTTCACGGTTGACGGACAAGCACTGCACTACATTGATCAAGGCACCGGCCCCGCCGTGTTGCTGGCCGGCAGTTATCTCTGGGATCAAGCGATGTGGGCGCCGCAGATCGCCGCGCTGACCCCACACTATCGCGTCATTGCCGTGGATCTGTGGGGGCATGGCGAGTCCGACAAGTTACCCGAAGGCACAACCTCACTGGACGACATTGCCCGACAGGCGCAGGCCTTGCTTGATCATCTGGACATCGACCGCGTCACCCTCGTCGGACTATCCGTCGGCGGCATGTGGGGCGCGCGTTTGGCACTGTCCGCACCGCAACGTCTCAACGGTCTGGTGCTGATGGACACCTACGTCGGCGTCGAGCCGGAACCGACCCGGCAGTATTACTTCTCGTTGTTCAAGCAGATCGAAGACAGCGGCACTATCTCCGAACAATTGCTCGACATCGTCGTGCCGATCTTTTTCCGCCCGGGCATCGACCCGCAGTCGGCGCTATATCAGGACTTCCGCGCGAAATTGAAGAGCTATTCGCCCGAGCGTCTGCGCGACAGCATTGTGCCGATGGGACGCATCACGTTTGGCCGCAACGATCTGTTGCCACGCCTGGGCGAGCTGAACCCGGAGACAACACTGGTGCTGTGCGGCGATCAGGACAAACCGCGACCACCCTCGGAAGCCCGGGAAATGGCTGAATTGATTGGTTGCCCGTGCGTGCTGGTACCGGAGGCGGGGCATATCTCCAATCTGGAGAATCCCGGGTTTGTCACTGAGGCACTGCTGGCGTTTCTGGCCGAGCGCAACCGCTAGACCGAGTGAGCTTCATTCGCGAGCAGGCTCGCTCCCACAGTTAATCGCATTCCTTCAGCATGAATGCAATTTCTGTGGGAGCGAGCCTGCTCGCGAAAGGGCCGGTTCAGGCAAAGGAAAAACTACTTAGGCCCGAGAATCTTCACCAACTTGTCCGGCGAAGGCGCGCCTTGCTGTTGTTGCAGTTCGCCTTTGTCATCCATGTAGAAGATCGCCGGGGTGGCCTGTAGTTCGAGGTCTTCCATCAACTGCATGTTGGCCGCGAGTTTGCTCTGCACGGCGACCGGAATGTCTTTCAACGCCTTGAGGGCGCTGCCCTTACCGGCGCTCTCATGATCTTGCAGGGCCTTGGCCGGGTCTTTCGCCGCCAGCAGCGCGGCTGATTTGCCCGGGCTGTCTTCGCGGATGATGCCGACCATGATGTGGCGCAACTGCACTTTGCCGGCCTTGACCCATGGCCGCGCCTGTTCCCAGAACATGTTGCAGTACGGGCAGTTCGGATCGCTGAACAGGTACACCGTGCGCGGTGCATCCTTGTTGCCGTCCTGAATCCAGTTGCTCGCCTCGAACTTGGCCCAGACTTCCTTGGACATCGGCGCGTAGACCAGTTTCTGCAAAGGCTCGCTGCTCAGGTCCTTGCCGTCGGCGTCGTACAGGTTACCCACCACGACGTGTTTGCCGTCCGGGGTCAGGTACAGCGCCATGCCGCGATTCTGGTATTGCGCGGCGTACCCGCGCAGGCCATCGGGGGCGTCGAACTGGCCGACGATTTTCGCGCCCTTGGCTTCGATCTTTTTGATTGCGGCGGGCAGTTCTTCAGCAGCCTGCACCGACGGCAAGTGCAGCAGGGCAGTGCCCAGGGTCAGCGTCAGCAGGTGGCGGAGGCGGGGCATGGCAGTTTCCTTGCAGAGTTGGCCGGGGCAACGGCCTGATTCGGGCTTGAAGGCGAAGTGTCGAAGGTTTCCAGGGCGCGGGCGAGGCTGGCGTTCGACAGTTCACCGAGGTGGCTGGTCAGCAAGCGACCGTCCGGGCTATAGAACAGCGTAGTCGGTAACGCCATGGAACCCACGGCCTGACCGAGACGGCCGCGGCGGTCGAACAGCACGTTGTTCAGGCTCAGGCCTTGGGTTTCCAGAAATGTCGCCACGCTTTGCATGCTTTCGGCCTGATTGACGAACAGGAAGGTCAGGTCCGGTCGCTGCTGTTGGGCGTTTTCCAGCACCGGCATTTCTCGCCGACACGGCGGGCACCAGGTCGCCCACAGGTTGATCACCAGCGGCCCGCCCTGATACTCACTGAGCTTGATGGTTTCGCCAGCGGCGTTGCGCAGGGATATATCCGGCAGGCGCGTACCCTGTTCGTAGATATTCAGCGACAGGGTGGCAAGCAGCCAGAACGCCACGCCGCTGACCACGCCGAAGCCCAACGGTCGACGCAAAGCGGGCCGGCGCCAGCCGCGATACAACGCCGCCAGCAACAGCACGATCACTCCGGGCCAAGCGAGGAAACCGCCGTCGCGCAGATCGATGATCTGCCACGGGTCATTGCGATAGTGCGACCAGTACAGCGCGACAAACGCAATGCGCGCCGCGAGCATGCCCAGCAAAAACAGGCTGAACAGCGCTGACTCGGGGTTATCGCCGCCGCGCTTGGCCACTCGCCAGCCGACAAATGTCGCCAGCGCCAGAGCACTGATCAGCAGCAGGTGGTTGAGCGCGATGGCGAAGGTGCCGAGGGTGAACGTCAGCATCAGTTGGCATCTCGGGTGGCGGACCAGCGTTGCAGGAAGGTATCGGCATCGACCTCGCCGGTGATGCGCTGGCTGCGGCGTTCTTTGCCGTCAGCGCCGATCCAGATGAACGTCGGCGGCCCCGGCACTTTATAGCGACTGAGCAGCTCGCGGCTGGCAGCGTTGTCGGCGGTCACATCCAGGCGCAGCAGGCGCACATCGCTCAGGGCCTGCATGACCTTGGCTTCACCGAACACCTTCTTCTCCATGACCTTGCACGACACGCACCAGTCGGCGTAGTAATCGAGCAGTACCCACTGGCCTTGAGCCTTGGCTGCATCGAGTTCGCGTTGCAGGGCGGCAGGTTCCTTGATCGTGGTGAAGGAATCTTGACCCGTCGGCGCCGCGCTGGCGACAGGGCCGGCGCTGTAGACCTGCAATGGCTGATACGGATCATCACTGCCGCCCGCCGCACCGATCACCAACAAGCTGCCCCACAAACCGAGCAGCAAGGACAGGGCGCCAAACACCTGTGCGACGCGGCCAAAGCCTGCGGATTGTTTCCAGGCGCTGTAAGCGGCGATCAACAGCAATGCGCCACACAGGCCCAGCCACAACGACGGATCCAGTACCGGGCGCAGCATCAACAATGCAGTGGCAAGAAAGAGGAAGCCGAATATGCCCTTGAGCAGATTCATCCAAGCGCCGGGTTTCGGCAGGAAACGGTTGCCCACAGTGACCAGCAGCAACAGCGGCACACCGATGCCGATGCCCAGTGCAAACAGAATCAGACCGCCGTGCAACGCGTTACCGCTCTGCGCGATGTACAGCAGTGCGCCGGCCAGTGGCGCGGTCATGCATGGCCCGACCAACAGACCGGACAACGCGCCCAGCACACCGGCGCCGATCAGGCTGCCGCCGCTGCGGCTGCGCGACGCATGTTCAAGACGATCACGCAGGGCCACCGGCAGTTGCAGCTCGAAGAAGCCGAACATCGGCAATGCCAGCACCACGAAAATGGCGGCAAACGCACCGAGCAGCCAAGGATTCTGCAACCACGCCTGCAGGTTCGCACCGAGCAGCGCAGCAATCACGCCCATCGCCGCATAGACCAGTGCCATGCAGATCACGTAGCTGCTGGCCAAGGCAAACCCGCGCCGTGGTGTGGCGCCACTGCCGACGATCATCCCGGCGAGAATCGGCAGCATCGGCAGCGAACACGGGGTAAACGCCAACAGCAGGCCGAGTCCGAAGAACACCAGCAGACTCCAGCCCAGCGCCCGTTGTTGCAGACTGCTGGCCAAAGCCTGATCCGGGGCTTCAGCGCCTGTTGTTGCTGCGGCTTTGCCACCCAGGTCAATCACCCGGGTTTGCGGTGGATAGCACAGACCGGCATCGGCGCAGCCCTGATAACTGACCTTGATCTGACCGCTGGCCGCTGCCGGGATTTTCACTTCCAGGCCTTGGCGGTACACCGGCTGCTCGCCGAAAAACTCATCGCTGTGGGATTCGCCTTCAGGCAACACCGGCTGCTGATCGGCGGCCAGTCCGTCGAATTTCAGGCGTTTCTGATACAGGTAGTAGCCGTCAGTGATCTGCCAGAACAGCTGGGTTTCGCCCGAGTCCAGACGCTCTGAGGTGAGTACGAATGCCTTGTCGACGGGTAAAAAGTCCGGCTTGGACTCGAACGGATTGTTTCCGGCCTGAGCCAGACCGGAAACCAGTAGAGCAAACAGAAGAAAAAAATGACGCATGGAGGAGCCTTGTCCCTGTGCAAGTGGGGTGCAGGATGGGCGGCGGCGATTAACCGATAATTAACCCTATCCTACTAGGCTCGCCGGGATTGACCAATCAGCCACGCAGCAGGCCGGGCCAATTACCGTCATCAATGGTTCTGGGGCCGGCAACGAGTCGGTCGGACTGAATGTTGTAAGTGAGGTACTGATTGTTGGTCAGGAAGATATACCAGTAACTGTCTGCAAATGTCCGGTCATTCTGCGCCGCGGTGATTATCCGGTCCTTGTAAGGTTTCAGCGCGCCCAGCTGATATTCGCCGAAACGGTTGTACTTGACGGTCTTGGCCTTGTAGTCGAAAGACAAGTAGTGGCCGTCATCGAGGATGAATCGAAACAGGAAAGGGTGGCCGGTCAGTTGAAACCAGGTGCCGGCGATGATCTTGTCAAAATATGGAAGAATCGGCTTCCATACCGAGTCGGCTACCTTGTAGAAGGCGGCAACTTTATCGCTGTCCTGATCGTATTTGCAGACCATCGGAGTTGTTCCGTCATAGAAGAAAAGCCAGGCAATATCCTCGTCACTTCCGGCGTTCCAGCCGAAGGAAGTGGTAGTCAAGCCAAAGCGCAGATCTTTGGTGTACGGGGCGAAGTTGTCCCAGTTGCCTGCCGTGGCGGCTGGATAATTGGACGGGACACTATTGTCGCCAATATCAAAGCGCGAATAGGTATCGGTGTCCTTGAAGAAAAAATAAATTCGATCAGGGCCGGAGCGCCAGTCTATGGCAACAAAGTTATTCAAGTTGGTCATGTTTAAAAGTCCATTTAAGTGTGGGGTTGAAGTTGCCAGTTGAAACTAGATGAAGTTGCGTTGGCGATAAAGGCTGGAATTGTTTCCGGATGGGTAACGGGATAATAAATTTTGCATGGCAGGTTCGCGTCGGTTGCTGGGCTGCGACAACCTGACTTCATTTTCGTGCAGCTTTGCGAAGTCGACGTGTGCCGCCATAATTGCCCCTTAATCCTTGCCTGCTTCACTCGCCTTTTTTTATTTCCGGAGCCCCTATGCACGTACTGGTTTGCGAAGACGATGAGCTGATCGCCAGCGGCATCGTCGCCGGGCTCAACGCACAGGGCCTGACCGTCGAGCACGTCAACACCGCGTCCAAGGCGCGGGCGATGCTCAAGGTCGCCGAATTCGACGTGATGGTTCTCGATCTCGGCTTGCCCGACGAAGATGGCCTAAAGTTGCTCCAGCAATTGCGGCAGAGCGGCCTGGAAATCCCGGTTCTCATCCTCACTGCCCGTGACTCGGTGACCGACCGTGTCGACGGTCTGCAGGCCGGCGCTGACGACTACCTGCTCAAGCCTTTCGACCTGCGCGAACTGTTCGCTCGCTTGCAAACGCTGTTGCGCCGCGTGGCCGGGCGCAGTGTCAATCTGATCGAGCACGGCGCGCTGACCTACGACCCGAGCAGCCGCGAAACCCGCCTCGCCGGGCAACCGGTGGACCTGTCGCGCCGCGAGCAGTCGCTGTTGCAGGCATTGCTGCACAATCGCGGCCGGGTGCTGTCCACCGAGCAACTGAAGGACAGCGTCTACGGCTTCAACGATGAACTGGAAAGCAACGCACTGAACGTGCATATCCATCACCTACGCAGCAAGCTTGGCAAAGGCATCGTCGAAACCGTGCGTGGTCTGGGCTATCGCCTCGGGCCTGCCGATGGCGGAGAGCAAGGCAAGTGATGAGTCTGCGCCTGCGCCTGAGTCTGACGCTCGGCGCTGCCTTCGCGCTGATCTGGGCGCTGGCGGCGGCGTGGATGCTCAGCGATCTGCGCAATCAGATGATGTTCTCCCTCGACCAGCGTCTGGTCGCTTCGGCGCGCATGGTCGCCGGTTTGCTCGAGCAATTGCCGACGCTGCCGAGCAAAGGCGAGGGCACCCACTTCAGTGCTGAACAGCTGAACATTCCCGGCGGCATGGCCTGTCAGGTCAGCTCATTGCGCGGCGAGATTCTCGCGCGAAGCCACAACAACCCCGAGCAAGCGCTGGAAGCCGAGAAAATGGGCTTCCACGATCAGATGATCGACGGCGCACCGTGGCGCAGTTTCACCCTGGCCCGGGGCGATGTGCGGATCACTACGGCGGATCGGCAGATCGAGCGCGAAGCCTTGAACATGTCGATTCTGCTCGCTGCTTCGGTGCCGGTCGGTGTGGCCTTGCTGGGCTGCCTGTGTTTGTTGTGGCTGGGCATCGGTCAGGGTCTTGCACCACTCAATCGTCTGCGCGAGGCGCTGATGCGACGCAATGCCGATTCCCTTGAGCCATTGCAGTTGCAGGCGTTTCCCAGCGAATTGAAGCCGTTGCTGGAAACCCAGAATCAATTGTTCCAGCGCATCGGCAAGACCATCGAGCGTGAACGTCGCCTGACCGGTGACGCCGCGCATGAACTGCGCAGTCCGCTGACGGCGATCAAGACCCACCTGCAAGTCGCGCGCATGACCGACGGCAGTGCCCGCGATCAATCGCTGGCCCGCGCCGAGGAGGGCGCCGATCGCCTGCACCGCACCCTTGAACAGTTGCTGTTGCTGGCGCGGGTCGAAGGCAGCCTGTCGTTCGATGACGGCTCGCAATGCAGCGCCGAGCAAGTGGCCCGACTGGCGATCCAGGACGCCACCGGCGGTGAACGGCTGCGGATCAAACTGCACGTGCCGGACGACCTGTCCGCCGCGCCGCTGCAAATGCCTGCTGTGCTGGCGATTGCTGCACTGCGTAACCTGCTCGACAACGCCCTGCGCCATACGCCTGAAGATTGCGCGGTCGAGGTCCATCTGGAAAACATCGGCAATCGCGTGCGTTTTGTCGTGCGTGACCATGGCCCCGGCATTGCGCCAGATGATTTGCAGCATCTGACCCAACGCTTCTGGCGCAACGGGCAGAGCACCGGCTGCGGGCTGGGTCTGGCGATTGTCCAGGCCATTGTGCAGCGCTGTGACTGCGCCCTGCATTTCGACAGCCGCCCCGATGGCTTGCGGGTGGAACTGACCATGCCGTTGCAAACCCTCTGACCGTCCGCTGTGGGAGCGAGCCTGCTCGCGAATGCGGTAACTCACTCAACATCGACGTTGACTGGCCTGACGCTTTCGCGAGCAGGCTCGCTCCCACAAAAAAACATGTTCTGGCACATCAAATGTAACTTCTCGGCGTTCGCTATCCGCCAGGGTTGGGGCTAAGGTCAACCCAGCTTTGACTCAAAGGATTGAGGGAACTGCGCCATGGAAACACCCGTCTGCGTACGTTCGGCCACTCTGGCCGACTCCGGCATCATCAACCGTATTGTCGAGCGCTCGATCCGTATCGGATGTGCACTCGATCACCGCAACCATCCGCTTCTCGTCAGCGACTGGCTCAGCCGCTCCTCCGCCGATTTCATCAGTAGCCGGCTCGCCGACCCACACTTCTGTCTCTGCGTCGCTTTGCTTGATGACATACCGGTTGGTGTCGGCATGGCTCGGGTCAGTGGCGAAATCCTGCTGTGTTACGTCCAGCCGGAATTCTTCCGCCGGGGCGTCGGCAGGGCGCTGATGCACAATCTCGAGGGCTGGTTGCGCATTCGTGGTGTGCAGCATGTGCACCTCAACAGCACCCGCACCGCCGAGGCGTTCTATCGGCATCTGGGTTATCAACAGGCAGCGCCACCCGGCCACTCCATCGGCTTGCAAACCGTGCCGCTGCGCAAACCTTTGTCCTCACCGGCCGGACAACTCGATCAAGGGTGTAAATCCGCACCGCGCTGAAGCGTTTCCAGAACAGGAAAACCTGCAAGTGCGCCCCGCGACCGGAACGCGCACCTGTCGGTGTGCTGTTCTGGTCACTATCCATAGCGAATTGAGGGGTCGAGAGATGTCAGTCGCCACCAGTCTTATCGAAGCGTCGTCGGCCCGGGTCGCCTCGGCGCCGGCGGAAACGTTGTTCGAATTCAACGAATCACCGTTGTTGGCGCGGCAGAGCCGGCAGGAGTCCAACGCGCGCAGTTACCCTCGGCGTATTCCCTTGGCGCTCAAGCGTGCCAAGGGCCTGTATGTCGAGGATGTTGAAGGACGTACATTCATCGACTGCCTGGCCGGCGCCGGCACGCTGGCGCTGGGGCATAACCACCCGGTGGTGATCGAGGCGATCCAGCAAGTGCTGGCCGATGAGTTGCCGCTGCACACCCTCGACCTGACCACGCCGGTCAAGGATCAATTCGTCCAGGACCTGTTCGGACTGCTGCCGAGGGAGTTGGCGGCGCAAGCGAAGATCCAGTTTTGTGGCCCGACCGGCACCGACGCCGTGGAAGCAGCGCTGAAACTGGTGCGCACCGCAACCGGGCGCAGCACCGTGCTGTCATTTTCCGGCGGTTATCACGGCATGAGCCAAGGTGCGTTGAGCCTGATGGGCAGCCTGGGGCCGAAAAAACCATTGGGTGCGTTGCTCAGCAACGGCGTGCAGTTCATGCCTTTTCCCTACGATTACCGTTGCCCGTTCGGTCTGGGCGGCGCAGCGGGCGTCAACGCCAATCTGAGTTATCTGGAAAGCCTGCTCAACGATCCCGAGGCCGGCGTGCAATTGCCGGCGGCGGTGATCGTTGAGGCGGTACAGGGTGAGGGCGGGGTGATACCAGCGGATGTCGAGTGGTTGCGCGGCTTGCGCCGGATCACGGAGAAGGCCGGTGTGGCGTTGATCGTTGATGAGATCCAGAGCGGTTTCGCCCGTACCGGCAAGATGTTTGCCTTTGAACACGCGGGTATCGTTCCGGATGTGGTTGTACTGTCCAAAGCCATCGGTGGCAGCCTGCCGTTGGCGGTGGTGGTTTACCGCGACTGGCTCGACACCTGGCAACCCGGCGCCCATGCCGGCACGTTCCGCGGCAATCAGATGGCCATGGCCGCCGGTTCAGCGGTGATGCGCTATCTGGTGGAGCACAAGGTTTGCGAGCACGCCGCCGCCATGGGCGACCGACTCAGCGAGCATCTGCACATCCTGCAACGCGACTTCCCGCAACTGGGCGATATTCGTGGTCGCGGCCTGATGCTCGGCGTCGAACTTGTGGACCCGAACGGCGCGCCCGACGCGCTCGGTCATCCGCCAGCGTTTGCGCGTCTGGCGCCGCTGGTCCAGCGTGAATGCCTCAAGCGTGGCTTGATTCTGGAGTTGGGCGGTCGCCATGGCGCAGTGGTGCGCTTCCTGCCGCCGCTGGTGATCACTGCCGCGGAAATCGACCGGGTGGCCGAGATCTTCGGTCGCGCATTGGCCGCTGCCACCACCGCGCTGTAAATTTTTCCGCGCGGCGAACGTTCTTTCTACATACCCGGCTGCATTCCTTGTGCAGCTGACCTTACAACGATGGAGAACCAGCATGACGTCAGTATTCGACCGCGAGGACATCCTCTTTCAGGTCGTGGTCAACCACGAAGAGCAATACTCGATCTGGCCCGATTACAAAGCTGTGCCGCAAGGCTGGCGCACCGTGGGCAAGAGCGGCCTGAAAAAGGAATGCCTGGCCTA